>Ga0207695_10000082_pt1 | contig 284333 bp, 236 predicted proteins | sample KBSC54metaG_FD_184354 | JGI IMG/M metagenome (GOLD analysis project Ga0207695, IMG submission 184354) | Corn rhizosphere microbial communities from Kellogg Biological Station, Michigan, USA - KBS C5-4 metaG (SPAdes) (version 2) | ecosystem: Host-associated > Plants > Roots > Rhizosphere >...
CCGAACTGGCCGACCGGCTCGGCGATGTGGCCCTGGTCAAGGTCAGCTAGAGGCGGAAAATACTTTCAAACCAACCGACAAGGCGCCTTTGAGGCGCCTTTTTCGTGTCTAAGCCGCGGATTCCTGAACGGCCGGCCTGCGCAGAACCGAAAGTAGTTGACAATCATTCTCATTTGCAATTGAATATCGCCGTCGTATCACCCTGCTCCCCATTTGATCCGCCCGCATCCATGTACGTCTGCATTTGCAACGCCGTCACCGAGAAGATGATCCGCCAGGCCGCCGCCGAAGGTGTGCGCAGTCTGGGCGAACTCACGCGCCGGACCGGCTGCTCGGGCGAATGCGGCAGCTGCGCCGATCTCGCCGAAGAAGTGCTGCGCGACGCGCATCGCCGTCCGCGGGTGCAGTTCAATCTGCCGCTGATCGCGCAAGCCGCGTAGTCGCGCATCGATTCCGCGGAGCGAGGCGGCCTGCCCGCGTTCGTATCGCCGCATTGCAAATGTTCACGATTCGCGTTTCATCGCGCCGCGCATGAGCGCGCTATAGTCGCGCCGTCACGTACGATCGGAGTTCCACTATGAAGGGCGACAAACAGGTCATCGGCCATCTCAACAAAGTGCTGTTCAACGAGTTGACGGCGATCAACCAATATTTTTTGCACTCGCGCATGTACCGCAATTGGGGCTACAAGGAATTGGCCGAGCACGAGTACAAAGAATCGATCGACGAGATGAAGCACGCGGACAAGCTCATCGAACGCATCCTCTTCCTCGAAGGGCTGCCGAATCTGCAGGCGCTCGGCAAGCTGCTGATCGGCGAGACGCCGCTCGAAGTGATCAAGTGCGACCTTAAGCTCGAGCAAGCGGCGCATCCGGATCTGAAGACCGCGATCGCGCATTGCGAAAAAGTCGGCGATTACGTCAGCCGCGAGTTGTTTGAAGAAATCCTCGAATCCGAAGAAGAGCACATCGACTGGCTCGAGACGCAGCTCGGTTTGATCAAGCAGCTCGGCGAAACCGGGTATCTGCAGCAGAAGATCGGGTCGTGAAGCAGAGAATGCCGAAGAGCCGAAGATAAAGGGAATGCCGGCTGCGCCGGCATGGCTTCATGTCGGCTTCAGTATCACGAGCAACACGATCGCGATCAGGAACAGCGCCGGCACTTCATTGAACACGCGCAGCCAGCGCGACGAGCGCGTGTTGCGATCCGCGGCGAACTGCTTTACCAGATGCGCCAGGTAGGCGTGGTAGGCGACGAGTCCGAGCACGAGCGCCAGCTTCGCGTGCAGCCAGCCCTGCTGCAGATAGCCGGGCATGAGGATCAGCGTCCAGATGCCGAACGTCAGCGCGAGCGCGCCGCCGATGTGGGTGATGCCGAGCAGACGCCGCTGCATGATCCGCAGTTGCGCGCGCACCGCAGCGTTGTCGGACTCGTCATCGTAGATGAACAGGCGCGGCAGATAGAACAATCCTGCGAACCAGGTCACGACAAAGACGATGTGCAGAGCCTTGATCCAGAGCATGATGCGGGTGCAAACGTGAAAGTCTGTGCAGTATAGCGATCGCAGATGGATGCGCGCCTCGGTTTTTCGATAAGCTCTGCCGCTCCCGAGCCCCGGCACCTATGGCACACGTCCCACCCCCGCCCGCGCTGGTGATCCGCCCGCACGATGAAGGTCCGCGCTGGCGCCAATGGGCGACGATCGGACTGTTCTGGTTTGCCTCGCTGATCGTCACCGCCGCGCTGACCTGGGTGCTGCGCGAAAACGTGCCGGCGGACGGCGTGGCGCAGCTCAAGCACGCGCTTGAACAGACGGCGGCGCTGCAGCAGCGCGTCGCCGTGCTCGAACGCGCCCAGCAGGTGGCGAACGCGGCGAATGCGGACCTGCAGCGCCAGATCGGCGTTCGCCAGGAAGAAATCGCCGGGCTGCGCGCCGATCTGGCCTTCTACAGCAGCCTGACCCGCGCCGACGCCAAGCGCGAAGGATTGAGCGTGCAGGCGCTGAACCTGGCGCCGGTGCACGGCAATCCGCGCCTGTTCAATTTCACCGTCACCCTGACGCAGAATCTGAAACCGGGCCAGGTGGCGAGCGGGCAGGTCAAGCTCAGCGTCATCGGCATGCGCGGCGACAAGCTGACCACCATCGACTGGGCCGACCTCGCGGCGAATGCCGATGCGAAGGGAGTGGGATTCGCCTTCAAGTATTTTCAACAAATAAAGGGTACTCTGTTGTTGCCCGACGGCTTCACGCCGAACGGCGTTCGTGTCGAGGCTGATGCCGGTTCCGAATTCGGCAAGAGTTCGCGCGATTTCACATGGGGGGACGTATTGGCTCCGTTGGGAGGGACGAATGCTGGGGAATCGAAGTAAGTCCAATCAGGCCGCACCCACGGCCGAAACCACCTCATTGATCGCGATGGGCACGCAGATTCGTGGCGATGTCAGCTTCAACGGTCGTCTGCACATCGACGGCAGCGTCGAAGGTGGATTGCACGGCGAAAGCGACAACGCTGTGTTGACCTTGTCGAACAGCGCTCGCGTCAAAGGCGAGATCATCGCGCCGCATGTCGTCATCAACGGCGAAGTCAACGGCGACGTCACCGCGACACAGCGGCTCGAACTCGCTGCGGGTGCGCGCGTCGAGGGCAACGTTTACTACAAGGTCATGGAGATGTCGGCCGGCGCGCAGATCAACGGCAAGATCGTGCACCGCGCCGAACCGCCGCGGCAGCTCGCCGCGCCGGGAGGCAGCGGTGAAGACGCCGAGGAATTCGCCTTGTCGGGCGCCGCGCGGACTTGAATTCGCGCGCCGCGGCACGATCTCAACCTTATGGAAGCCACGCCGAACTACCAGACTGCTCTCGATCAGCCGCTGATCTTCACCGACGCGGCCGCGCATAAGGTGCGCGAGTTGATCGCCGAGGAGAACAATCCCGACCTCAAGCTGCGCGTGTACATCTCCGGTGGCGGTTGTTCGGGATTCCAGTACGGCTTCACCTTCGACGAGGCCCGCGCCGAAGACGATCTCGCACTGGAGAAAGAAGGCGTCACCCTTGTCGTCGACCCGCTGAGTCTGCAGTACCTGATGGGCGCGGAGATCGACTACACCGAGAGCCTGCAGGGCGCGCAGTTCGTGATCCGCAACCCAAACGCAAAGACAACCTGCGGCTGCGGTTCGTCCTTCAGCATGTGATCCGCGGCTCGATGAGCCTAAAGAAAAGCGCCCCAAGCCGGGCGCTTTTTTATTTTACAGTCAAGGACGAGCGCTAGAATACTGCCCATGAGCAGCTCCCTCGCGCGCAGCCGCAACAATACGTTTTCCTCTCTCGAAATCGAACGCGACGCCGATTGGCGCAGCGACACCGCGACGATCAACGCGCGCCTGCGCAATGACGCCGCGCGGTTCCTGCTGTTGCGCGACGACGGCCGCGCCCTCGTCGCCGCGCACCGGCAATCGCTGCGCGGCCTGGACCGCAGTGAATTCGTGCGCCGCGGCGGCACCGAGCTAGCGACCACTTATCTCGGCCGCACCGGGGGGCATGACTGGTTCGTTTGGCGACAGAGCGACGCGGCCGCCGACGAGGTCGCGGCCGAACTCGGCGGTGCGTTCGCCGATCTGCGCAGCGCCGGCATGACGCTCGACGCGGTCGATGCCGGCCTATTCGCCTACGCGCGCGCGATCATCAACTGGCAGGAACGCACGCGCTATTGCAGCGTCTGCGGTTCGCCCGTGCAGCTCGAAAGCGCGGGCCATCGAGCGAAATGCACGAACCCGCAATGCGGCACCGAGCATTTCCCGCGCACCGATCCGGCGATGATCGTCGTCGTTTCCTGCGGCGATGCCTGCCTGCTCGGCCGCCAGGCGAGCTGGCCGCCGGGGCGCTACTCCGCGCTCGCCGGCTTCGTCGAACCGGGCGAGACGCTCGAAGCCGCCGTGCGGCGCGAAGTGTTCGAGGAGGCCGGCGTGCACGTCGTCGATTGCGATTACCACTCCTCGCAGCCGTGGCCGTTTCCGTCCTCGATCATGCTCGGCTTCACCGCGCGCGCGGACGATCCGACGATCCGGCTCGGCCCCGAACTCGAGGACGCGCGCTGGTTCAGCGCCTCGCAGATGGTCGAGGAACTCGCCTCCGGCAAGCTGCTGATGCCCTCGCCGTTGTCGGTGTCCTATCGCCTCGTCGAACATTGGCTGCGCCGGACGGCCGGCATCGAGCTCGATACGCTGACGCGCGAGGATCCGCTGCGCCAGGCCGCGCGACGCTGATCGCCGCTGCTACAATCCTTGCGCGCGCGCTCCGCGCGAGAGGGAAATTTTCATGGCTATCGTGTTCGTCGCGATCGTACTCATACTTCTGCTGACGCATTTCGCGCCGGAGCTGCAGCGCCTGCGCCATTTTTCCTGGCTGCGCAGCTGGCAGGACCAAAGCGCGGGGCAGTCCAGTGCCGAACTCGGCCTGCTGATCACGATCGGATTGCCGGTGCTCGTCTGTCTCGCCGTGCAACTGGCGTTGCGCGGCTATGCGTTCGGCCTGCCGAGTTTTCTCTTCGCCGTCGTCGTGTTGTTTTACTGCCTCGGGCCGCGCGATCTCGAACGCGATGTGGAGGCCGTCGACAAGGCCCCTGATATCGACCGGCGCACCGAGGCCGCGCAGGCGCTCAAACCCGAGGAGATGAGCGCCGCGTTGTCGTTTCGTGCCGAACCCCTCGTCGAGGCCGCGTTCACCGCGGGCCTGCGCCGCGTGTTTGGGGTGGTGTTCTGGTTCGCCGTGCTCGGGCCCGTCGGCGCGGTGCTCTATCGCCTGACGCTGTTACTCGCTTACACGCCGGCGTATGCCCAAGCGCTTCCCGCCGCACAGCAGTCGCTGGCGGACAAATTCGCGCGGCTGCTCGATTGGCTGCCGGCGCACCTGATCGCGCTCGCGCTCGCCATCGCCTCCGACTTCGACGCCGTGCTCAAAACCTGGCGCGAATATCACGCCGCACACGGCAAGGGTTATATGTATCTCGACTCGGGCTTCCTCGGCGCCATCGCACGTGCGAGTGTCGATGCCGATGTGGAAGCGGGCGACGGCCACGCGGTCGACACCACCGACCCGCTGGTCGAACTCGACGACGCGATGACTTTGATCCGTCGCGTGCTGATCGTCTGGCTCGCGGTCCTCGCCGTGATCGTGATCGCCGGCGTGTTCGGATAAATCGCGCTAAACCAGATCGCCGCGCAATTCGCGCACCTTCGATTCAAGCAGCGCTGCCGTTGCCTGTCCCGGCGGCACGGCCGGGCCAGCGACGAGTTCGATCTTCGAGCGGAACCGCCGCGGCAGGCGCGAGCGCCCGAGCCAGGAATCGTGCCGGCTGAAGATGCTGCCCCACAGGCCGCGCAGCGCTATCGGCACAACGGGTACGGGGCGTCCCGCGAGAATCTTCTCCACGCCCGGCCGGAACGGCGCGATCTCGCCGTCGCGCGTGATGCCGCCTTCGGGGAAGATGCAGACGAGATTGCCGTCGGCGAGTTCGCGATCGACCTCGGCGAAAGCGCGCGCGAGCAGTTCGGGGTCTTCCTTGGCACCCGCGATCGGAATGGCTTTCGCCGCGCGGAACAGCGGACGCATCAACGGCAGATTGTAGATTTTGTAGTACATCACGAAGCGCGTCGGCCGGCGCACGCTGCCGAGGATGATCAGCGGATCCATGAAGCTGACGTGATTGCACACGAGCAGCGCCGCGCCTTCTTGCGGAATGTTCTCCAGCCCCGACAGGCGGATGCGGTACAGCGTGTTGATCAGGATCCAGTCGACGAAGCGCAGGAGGAATTCCGGCACGAGCGTGTAGATGTATACCGCGACGGCCGCGTTGAGCACGGCGGCAACGAGGAACACTTGCGGAATGGTGAAATGCGCTGCGTTCAACAGAGCCAACGACATGGCGGTCGCCGCGACCATGAACAGGGCGTTGATGATGTTGTTGCCGGCAATGATGCGCGAAAGCTGATGGCGCTCAGCGCGACTCTGCACGAGCGCGAACAAAGGCACGATGTAGAAGCCTGCGAACACACCGATCAGGGTGAGATCCAGCGCCGTGTGCCAGCCGCCCGGCGCGTGCAGGAACTCCAGCGCTCCCAGGCCTTGCGCGGGCGCGGGATGCGGCCGGGCGAAATACAAGTCGACACCGAACAGGGTGATGCCGATCGAGCCGAACGGCACGAGGCCGATTTCGACCTTGTGCCCGGACAGACGCTCGCAGAGCAGAGAGCCGATGCCGGTGCCGATCGAGAACAGCGCGAGCGCAAACGTGAATACGGCGTCGTTGCCGCCGAGGTAGATCTTCGTGTAGCTCGGCAACTGCGCGGTCACGACGATACCGAAGAACCAGAACCAGGAAATGCCGAGCACCGAATTGAACACTGTGCGGTCCTGCGCGGTAAAGCGCATCGCGCGCCACGTTTCGGAAAAGATGTTCCAGTTGAATTTGAGCTCGGGTGCGGTTGGCGGCGCGGCCGGAATCGCGCGCGAAACGAAGTAACCGACCACGGCGATGAAGAGCACAGCGATAGATGCGAACAACGGCCCGTTGGCGCCGCCCGAAGCCATCAGCCCGCCGCCGGCCATCATGCCGAGCAAGATGGCCAACTGCGTCGCCGTTTCGACGAGCGCATTGCCGCCGACGAGTTCTTCTTCACGCAGCGCCTGCGGCAGGATCGCGTATTTGATCGGACCGAACAGAGTTGAGTGCGCGCCCATGAGGAACAGCACGAATAGCAGCAGCCACGGACTTCTGGTGATGAAACCGTAGGTCGCGATCGCCATCGCGGTGATCTCGAACAGCTTTACGAAACGGATGATGCGCGTCTTTTCGAACTTCTCCGCGAGCTGGCCCGACGAGGCGGAGAAGAGGAAGAAGGGAAGAATGAACAGCGCCGGTGCGATGTTGTTGTAAAAGGCGACTTGGTCGTCCGGCAGCGCCATGCTGAATCCGATCAGTAGGATCGTCGCCACGCGAAAGACGTTGTCGTTGAACGCGCCAAGCGCTTGAGTCAGGAAAAATGGCAGAAAACGGCGTTCGCGCAGCAGGCCGAACTGGTTTTGGCTCGAATGTGCCTGATCAGGAATCTGGTCCGACATGCCTGGCTTCCCCTCCATTCACCCGGCATGCAGAGTAGCAAATCGGATGGCTGATAAACTACGCAGCCATTCCTTCGATGGCGCCATTGCTGCGCGACCCGCTCCCATGCCTCGAATTTCCTCTCTTCTCGCCGCGATCCTCATCGCCATTGCCGCCGCCGGCATCGCACCCTCGGCGCACGCCGATTCGCTGATCCGGCCCGTACCGGTGCCGGACACGAGCAAGCTGGCGCCTGACGTGGCAAAGCAAATCGCCGACGATCGCGCCGTCATCGACAAAGCCACGGCCGTTCTCGTCGGTCCGCCGCTCGCGCAGACGTATGCCGACCTCGGCGCGCTGTACGCGCGCAATGGCTTCGACGAGGCGGCGGCGGTGGCCTTCTACGATGCGACGCAGGTCAATCCGAACGACGGCCGCTGGCATTATCTAAGCGGCGTGATCGCGCGTAAGCTCAAGCGCAACAACGATGCGCGTGCGTATTTCCAGGCGGCGTACGAGCGCGACACGGTCTACCTGCCGATCCGCTATCGATTGGTGGATACGCTGGTCGATAGCGGCGATGCTGCGGCGGCGCGCAAGCTGCTCGAGGACACTGTGCGCGAGTACACCGATCAGCCGGTCGCGTTCGCGATGCTAGGCCAGCTCGCGTTGAAACAGAAACGCTACGCGGACGCGATCGATGCGCTGAACCGGGCAATCAAACTCGATCCGAAGGCGACCGGGCTGTACGCGTATCTCGCCGACGCCTATGCCGGACAAGGCAACACGAAGGCCGCCGACGAAGCGCGCGCGAAAGTCGGGCCGGGCACGGCCGAGCTTGACGATCCGCTCGTCGCGGGCATGCTCCCGACGCAGGCTCGGGCGGCGGCCGGCGGCACGGTCGCGGACGCGCAGGCGTTCGCACGCCAGGGCAACATCCAGGCCGCGCGCGACACGCTGGGTGCCGTGCTGAGCAAGACGCCGGACGATGTCGAGGCGCTCACGCTCGGCGCGCGCATCGAGGCGGCACTGGGCAATCACATGATTGCGCAGATCTATATTGACCAGGCGCTCAAGGCCAAACCCGGTGACGCGGCAGTGCGCACGACGAGCGGCGTCGTCGCCGAGTATGCCGGCGACGACGGCAAGGCCTACGACGAATACCGGCAGGCACAAAAGCTCGATCGCAAGCTGCCTGATTCGTGGCTGTTGCTCGGCAACGCCGAGATGCGCCGCGCGCGCTATGCGCAGGCCGCCGAGCAATACCGCGATCTGATCGCGCTGCAGCCCGACAGTGCGAACGCGTACGCGCATCTGGTCGCCTCGCTCGTCGCGCAGGGCAAGTGCGACGGCGCATTGCAGGCGATCAACAGCGTGCTCGAGCGGCGCAAGAACGACGGCGACCTGCTGCAGATTTTCGTGCGCGTCGCGAGCACCTGTTCCGCGGCCGACGCGAAGACGCGCGACGTCGCGCTCGAGTACGGCCAGGCGTTGTACAAGGACCGGGCCGACGCCGGCACTTCCGCCGCGCTGGCGCTGGCGCTCGCCGCGCACGGCAAATTCAAGGAAGCGCAGGAATACCAGGCGCAGGCGATCTTCGAGGCGACTCGCTCGCGCAACACGGACGCGGCGGCCATGCTCAAAACCACCATGCAGCAGTTCGTCAAGCAGCAGGTGCCGGATCGTCCATGGCCGGCGGAGCACGCGTATTTCAAGGCGCCGATGCTGAGCGCATCGCGCCCTGCGGCGGCGCCCGCCGCGGCGTCTGCGGCGCCGCCGAAGCAATAAAGGCGGATTTCCGGCCGAGGCGGATGCCGCTTCAGCCGGCGGTTTTCAAGGCGCGATGGCCGATATCGCGGCGGTAGAACGCGCCGTCGTAGCCGATTTTTTCCGCCGCCGCGTAAGCGTTGCGCTGCGCGGCGCGCAGATCCGAGCCGAGGGCGCAGACGGTCAGCACGCGTCCGCCCGAGGTGACGACCTTGCCGTCGTCGATCTTCGTGCCGGCGTGGAACACCTTCACGTCGGCACCGAAGTCGCCGTCGTGGCCGGCGATCGCGTCGCCCGTACGCACCGTGCCCGGATAACCGTGCGCGGCGAGGACGATGCCGATCGCGGGACGCGCATCCCACTGCGTGCGCTGCGTATCGAGCCTGCCGTCAAGCGCGGCCTCGATCAGCTCGACGAGATCGGACTGCAGCCGCAGCATGATCGGCTGCGTCTCCGGATCGCCGAAACGCACGTTGAATTCGATCACCTTTGGCGCGCCGTGCCGGTCGATCATCAAGCCGGCGTAGAGAAAGCCGGTAAACGGTGCGCCATCGGCGCTCATGCCAGCGAGCGTCGGCTCGATGACTTCGCGCAAGATGCGCTGCTCGACCTCGGGCGTGACCACCGGCGCCGGTGAATACGCGCCCATGCCACCGGTGTTCGGGCCGATGTCGCCGTCGCCGATGCGCTTGTGGTCCTGGCTGGTCGCCATCGGCAGCGCGTGCTTGCCGTCGGCGACGACGATGTAACTCGCTTCCTCGCCGTCGAGGAATTCTTCGATGACGACGCGCGCGCCGGCCGCGCCGAGCGTGTGCGCGCCGAGCATGTCTTCGAGCGCGCGTTCGGCCTCGGCCAGCGTCATCGCGACGACGACGCCCTTGCCCGCAGCGAGGCCGTCGGCCTTGATCACGATCGGCGCGCCGTGCTTGCGCACGTGCTCGAGCGCCGGCGTCAGCTCGGTGAAGACGGCGTAGTGTGCCGTCGGAATGCCGTGGCGGGCGAGAAAATCCTTGGCGAACGCCTTCGACCCTTCAAGCTGTGCGGCTTTCGCGCTCGGGCCAAAGCATTTCAGCTCCGCGGCTCGGAATCGATCGACGAGGCCAGCGACGAGCGGCGCTTCGGGACCGACCACGGTCAATGCAACATTTTCCACTTGTGCAAAATGCAACAACGCATTGATGTCGGTCGCAGCGATTGCCGCATTGCGCACACCGGGCTCGTTCGCCGTACCGGCGTTGCCGGGCGCCACGATCACTTCGCTGACGCGCGGCGACTGCTTCAATTTCCAGGCCAGCGCGTGTTCGCGACCGCCGGAGCCGATAACGAGAATTTTCATAGTGAATTCAATGGCGGAAATGTCGGATACCCGTAAACACCATCGCGATATCGTGCTCGTCCGCCGCGGCGATCACTTCGGCGTCGCGCATCGAGCCGCCGGGTTGGATCACGCTGCGAATGCCGGCCGCCGCGGCTGCATCGATGCCGTCGCGGAACGGGAAGAACGCGTCGCTCGCCATCGCGCTGCCGGGGACGATCAGGCCCGCCTCGTCGGCCTTGAGCGCGGCGATCTTCGCGCTGATCACGCGGCTCATCTGGCCCGCGCCGATGCCGACCGTGCGGCGGTCTTTGGCGTAGACGATCGCATTCGACTTGACGAACTTGGCCACGCGCCAGGCGAACAGCAGATCACTGAGTTCGGCGGCGCTCGGTGCACGCTTACTGACGACTTTCAGGTCCTCGCGCTGCACTTCGTGCACGTCGGCGGTCTGCATCAGCAGGCCGGAACCAACACGCTTGACGTCGATGTTGTTGCGGCCGTCGCCGTGCGGAATCTTCAGCACGCGCACGTTCGCCTTCTTCGCGCAGACGGTGAGCGCGGCCTCGTCGAAATCGGGGGCGATCAACACCTCGACGAACTGCCGGTCGAGGATGGTCTTCGCGGTCGCCGCGTCGAGCTTGCGGTTGAACGCGATGATGCCGCCGAAGGCCGAGGTCGGATCGGTGGCGTACGCCGCTTCGTAGGCGTCGGCAATGCTCGCCGCTTCGGCGACGCCGCACGGATTGGCGTGCTTGACGATCACGCAGGCCGGCGCCTCGACGAACTGGCGCACGCATTCCCACGCCGCGTCGGCGTCGGCGAGGTTGTTGTACGAAAGTTCTTTGCCTTGAAGCTGGCTAAAAGTCGCCAGCGTGCCGGCGACCGGCCAGAGGTCGCGATAGAACGCACCCTGCTGGTGCGGGTTCTCGCCGTAGCGCAGGTCCATCACTTTGACGAAATTGCCGTTGTTTTGCGCGGGAAACAGCGCTCGCGAGCCGTCGGCCTGGATCGCTGACAGGTAGTTGCTGATGAAGGCATCGTATTGCGCGACGCGATCGAATGCGGCGACCGCAAGGGCGAAGCGCGTCTTCGCCGACAATGCGCCGTCGTTCGTCTCGAGTTCGGCCAGCGTTGCCGTGTACTGCGCAGGCTCGGTGACGACCGCGACGCGCGGATAGTTCTTCGCCGCGGCGCGCAGCATCGCCGGGCCACCGATGTCGATGTTTTCGACCGCTTCGGCAAGCGTGTGATCGGCACGCGCGGTGACGGCTTCGAACGGATAGAGGTTGAGCACGAGCAGATCGATCGCGCCGATGCCGTGTTGCGCCATCACCGCTTCGTCGACGCCGGCGCGGCCGAGCAGCGCGCCATGGATTTTCGGATGCAGGGTTTTGACGCGCCCGTCCATGATCTCGGGGAAGCCGGTCACCTCGCTGACGTCGATCACGGCGATGCCCGCGTCGCGCAGGGCCTTGGCCGTGCCGCCGGTGGAAAGCAATTCGACCTTGCGCGACTGCAGCGCGCGGGCCAGGTCGATCAAGCCGGTTTTGTCGGAGACGCTGATGAGCGCGCGCCGGATCGGAACGAGGGAGTCGGGCATTGGGGTTTCCGCGTGAGGATGCGGAAATTATAAGGGTTAGGTCGGTTGCTGCGCAGCCTCGTCAGGGCGGCCGCTTCGCGGCCTAGGCAAGCAGGTCAGTCATGCTCCACTGACCTTTTCCGCTGCTTTCTACTAACGAGAGCGCGCAGCGCGCGACCTCACCCCCTCACAGCTTATGCGCAGCCAGCTTCTTACGCAGCGTGGCGCGGTTGATGCCGAGCGCCGTAGCCGCCTTGCTTTGGTTGCCGCCGGCCCATTCCATGACCTCGCGCAGCAGCGGGCACTCGACTTCGTCGAGTACGAGCTCGTACAGGCCACTCGCTTCGCCGTCCATATCGTGCAGGTAACGGCGCACGGCACGCGCAACGCATTCGCGCAGGGCGGGCTGCAGTGCGGATTCGGCTGTTTCTGCCAGGCGAAGGTTGGGAGCAGCGTTCATGGTGGAGATATCCCCCTTAAGTTTCATTCTTCCCTGTACACGACAACTCCGCCTGCGGCTCGCGGACTGGCGAGCCGAAGATTTTGTAGCGCGGGTCGGATAGTTTATCGCTGCAACGCGCGCTTGGTAAGTATTTTTTTCTCTTGAGCGAAAAGTTGGCGGCATATGCAAGCGGCGTTCCTGTTTCTTCGTCCACGAAGACCAGTGGAACGATCGCTTTTCGAATCCTGCGTTCAGGGACGAACGCGCAGACAAAGTCGGATCAAAGGAACTTGAATTCGTAGGCGACGGCGTTCTTGCCCGGGTCGGCAACTTCGAACACGAGCGCCGTCGATGCGTGCGCGGCGAGGCCCGCATTCAACGTGCGCGCATCGCCGAGATATTCGGAAGGCTTGAAGCGGCGCATGGCGATGCGCTGCTCGTCGAGATCGGTCAGCGTGATCTCGACCGTGGGAAACGCCTGCGCCACCTCTGCGTCGTTGCGCAGTGTGGCCGAGATGATCAGCGCGTTCGACACCGACGGGTGCGGCCGCACGTCACGTGAAAGCAGAGTGAAGCTGTCCGCCTCGCGCGCGAGCGGCAGCTTGCAATGCAGATACGTGCAGCCGCGTTCGAGCCAGGCGCGCGCGTTCGGGTTTTCGAGCAACTCATTGCGCTGGCCCCAGGCGATTTGCGCGAGCAGCAGCGGGACGAGAGCGGCAATGCCGGTTTTCCAAATCCAACCGGGCGAACCCGACGGCGCGCGGTGCGCGCGCGCGAACTCCGGCGTCGGCGGCGCGCGCGGCGGGTCGGCGCGTTTTATCGCGGTCGCGATCGGACGCATGACCGGAAGTGTCAACGTCGGCACCGAAGCATCCGATTCGTGCCACGGCAGACGCTGTGCGCCGGCCGGCAGATTCTCGATCAACGTGCGCAGCGCGTCGAACACGGCCGTGCAGTGGCTGCAGGTCACACTGCCGCGCGCTTGCGCGAGCGTTTCCGGCGTGATCAGGTAGATCGTCAGGCAATCGGGGCACTGCGTGTACATGGCGCAATTGTAGTGAACGCGACTGCCTTCATTGGATACCTGCATCGCATTCTGTGTTGGAACGAACGGGCGGCGCCGGCCGCTCAGGCTTCGCCGCGCCGCGTACCCGTGATGCGTACCCAGTCTTCGCGCGTGGCGACCTGGAGATGGTCGAACCACGCCGCGTATCGTGCGAGAAGCTCCGTTTCCTGGCCTTGCAGGATGCCGGACAGCGCGAGCAGGCCGCCCGGTTTGACGCAGTCGGAGAACAACGGCGCCAGGTCGGCGAGCGGACCGGCGAGGATATTCGCGATCAGAATGTCTTCGCGACGCGGCGAAAAATCCTCGGGAAGATGCAGCTCCAACCCCGCGGCGACGCCGTTGCGTTCAGCGTTGACGCGGCTCGCCTCGATCGCCTGCGGATCGTTATCGACGCCGATGGCATGCGCCGCGCCGAGCTTGAGCGCGGCGACGGCGAGCACGCCCGAACCACAGCCGAAGTCGATGACGGTCTTGCCTTTGATTTCGGTCGCGTCGAGCCATTCCAAGCACAGCGCGGTGGTCGGATGCGTGCCCGTGCCGAAGGCGAGGCCGGGATCGAGATGGACGATGACTCGGTCGGCATCGTCGGCGCTCGCGGCGACCGTGCTTGGATAGATCCACAGACGCTGGCCGAAGGGCATGGGCTGGAATTGATCCATCCATGCGCGCGTCCAGTCCTGATCTTCGACGTCGCGGAAGGCGATATGTTCGGGAGCGAGTTCCGGCACGAGTTCGTGCAGCGCGTGCACGAGTCCGCTGCGATCGGCGGCGCCATCGAACAGTGCGTTGAGCACGATTTCGTTCCACAGCGGCAGCTCGCCGACACCGGGTTCGAAGATCGCGCGTTCGTCGGGTGTGTCCGCGTCGGCGTCGCGCAGGGTGATCGACAGCGCGCCCAAGTCTTCAAGCGCGAGTTCGACGCGGTCCTGCTGATTGGCGTGCAGGGTCAGGGAGAGTTCGAGCCAGGCCATCGGCGTGTTCAACCGCGCACGATGCCTTTCTCGCGCTGCTCCGCAATGCGCTTTTCGAGGTAGTGGATGTTCTGCCCGCCGGCCTGGAAGCCGCCGTCGGCCATGATGCGCTGCTGCAGCGGGATGTTCGTCTTCACCCCGTCGATGACCAGTTCGCCGAGCGCGACGCGCATGCGTGCGATCGCGGTTTCGCGGTCGGCGCCGTGCACGATGAGTTTGCCGATCATCGAGTCGTAGTTCGGCGGAATCTTGTAGCCGTCGTAGATATGCGTATCCATGCGCACGCCGGGGCCGCCGGCGGCAAGGAAGCGCTTCACGAGTCCCGGCGAGGGCATGAATGTGTCGGGATCCTCCGCGTTGATACGGCACTCGATCGAATGCCCGTTGATGCGGATGTCTTCCTGCTTGATCGACAGCTTCTCGCCCGCGGCGATGCGCAACTGTTCGCGTACGAGGTCGATGCCGGTAATCATCTCGGTCACCGGATGCTCGACCTGGATGCGCGTGTTCATTTCGATGAAGTAGAAGCGGCCGTTCTCGTAGAGGAACTCGAACGTGCCCGCGCCGCGGTAGCCGATGCGGATGCACGCATCGACGCAGACGCGGCCGATCTCGGCGCGCTGTTCCGGCGTGATGCCCGGCGCCGGCGCTTCTTCGACGACTTTCTGGTGGCGGCGCTGCATCGAACAGTCGCGCTCGCCGAGATGGATCGCATTGCCCTGGCCGTCGGCGAGCACCTGGATTTCCACGTGACGCGGATTCTCCAGGAACTTCTCCATGTAGACCTGATCGTTGTTGAACGCCGCCTTCGCTTCCGACTTCGTCGTCAGGATCGCGTTATTGAGATGCGCCTCGGTATGCACCACACGCATGCCGCGTCCACCGCCGCCGCCCGCGGCCTTGATGATGACCGGATAGCCGATCTCGCGTGCGATCTTCGCGTTCGTCGCCGCGTCGTCGCCGAGCGGACCGCCCGAACCGGGCACGCACGGCACGCCGGCCGCCTTCATCGCCTTGATCGCCTCGACCTTGTCGCCCATCAGGCGGATCACTTCCGGCGTCGGACCGATGAAGATAAAGCCCGATTGTTCGACGCGCTCGGCGAAGTCGGCGTTCTCGGAAAGAAAACCGTAGCCCGGGTGGATCGCCTGCGCGTCGGTCACTTCGGCCGCAGCGATGATCGCCGGCGTCGACAGATAACTTTCCGCCGCAGGTGCGGGGCCGATGCACACGGATTCGTCGGCCATGCCGACATGCTTGAGGTTGCGGTCGACCGTGGAATGCACGGCCACCGTCTTGATGCCGAGCGTGGCGCAGGCGCGCAAGATGCGCAGCGCGATTTCGCCGCGGTTGGCGATGACGACTTTGTCGAGCATAGGGCGCGCCGGATCAGCCGATCACAAACAGCGGTTCGTCGAATTCGACCGGTTGGCCGCTCGACGCGAGGACCGCGAGCACGGTGCCTGCCGCATCGGCCTCGATCTGGTTGAACATCTTCATCGCTTCGATGATGGCGAGTGTGTCGCCGACCTTGACCGTCTGACCGACCTTGACGAACGGCGGCGCTTCGGGATTCGGCGAGGCATAAAACGTGCCGACCATCGGCGAGCGCAGCACGTGTCCCGGCGGCAATTCCTTGCCGCCGGCGGTCGGCGCGGGTGCGCTGGCGATCGCCGCGGGCGCGGCGGCGGCGGGCGCGGTCGGAATTTGGACGTGGGTCACCGGCGCAGCGGCGGCGGAGCCCTTCGGCACGCGCGACAGGCGCACCGATTCTTCGCCTTCCTTGATTTCAAGTTCGGCGAGATTGGATTCCTCAAGAATATCGATCAGTTTTTTTATCTTGCGCAGGTCCATATATAAACCTTTCTTTGGTTCCGATTATTTTTTTCTTTTCGCCGAAGGCGGCGGGTTACGCGGCCGGCTGATCCAGCCGCTGCACGGCCGCCGCGAGGGCGAGGCTGTAGCCGATCGGGCCAAGGCCGCAGACGACGCCGACGGCGATATCGCTCAAGTAGCTGTGCCGGCGGAACGGCTCGCGCGCGTGGACGTTGGAGAGATGCACTTCTATGAACGGGATCGCCACCGCCGCGAACGCGTCGCGCAGGGCGACGCTGGTGTGAGTGAACGCGCCGGGGTTGATCAGAATGAAGGCCGTGCCGTCCGTGCGCGCGTGCTGCACACGGTCGACCAGCTCGTGCTCGGCGTTCGACTGGAAATGCGTCAGCGTATGCCCGGCTGCCGTCGCGCGCGCGGCCAGGTCGGCGTTGATTTCGTCGAGCGTGGCACGGCCGTAGATTTCCGGCTCGCGCGTGCCGAGCAGGTTCAGATTGGGGCCGTGCAGGACGAGAATTTTCGCCACGAATGGAAAGTCCGGCGGGCCGACGGCCCGGTCAAGGCGCGGAAGTCTGCGCCGACGAAGGCGACTTGTCTAGAGCGATGCGCTCCAATTCGGCGAAGATGGCCGATGTTTGACCTAAAAGGACTGTCGGCTCAACCCGTTCGAGTCGAGCTTAGGGCCCTAGGCGGAGTCGAAGCCCATCGGTAGATGATGGCACCTTCGACTTCGCCCTGATGAATTGGCTGTTGTCGGTAATTCATCCGCATCTTGTCCGCATTTTGTCCATTAAGCGGTTTCAAAAAACAAGAACATCACTCTTCTGTCGGGCCCGGTCGGAAGCGCCGTGTCATGGGCCGATATCCACCTCAAGGAAGCCGCTTATGACATCCGCTTTTTCTTCTCGCCCCTCGCATCACATCTTGGCGATAGCCTGTGCATTGAATGGCTTGTCTTTGCCATTGTACGCCGCGGATGTGGTGATACAGCCTGCCAGCGGCAGCGGTTTTGTCGTCAAGGATGCGGCTGGCGCGAACGAGCGCCTGCGCGTGCAGGAATCGGGGGCGATCAGCCTGCCGAGCATTCCCGCCGCGGCAGTGCAACCGCAAGGACTGTGCATGAGTGCGAGCGGTCAGCTCGGCCCGTGCGGCGCCAATACGGGAGGTGCCTATGCTGCGGGAACGGGCCTAACCCTGAGCGGCACCGTCTTCTCGGTGGCGCCGACGTATCAGTTGCCGCAAACCTGTAAGACGAACGAGTTCGCGCAGTGGAACGGGACAATATGGATCTGTGGTGCAGCAAGCGCTGGCGCGACATTGCCGCCAGGTGGTGCGAATGACACTCTGCGCTACTATGCAAACAACACCTTGATTGCAAACGAACGTTTACAGGCGTTCGACAATGGCTCGTTAGTGGCGAGTGGCGATGTCAACGTCTTCGACACGGGTTTTTCGGTTTCGGGTCCAGGTACGCGCCTCATGTGGCTTCCGCCGAAAGCAGCGTTCCGTGCGGGTGGCATCGCTGGTTCGGAGTGGGATCTCGGCAATATTGGCTATTATTCGGTGGCTATGGGATTCAACGCTACCGCCAGCGGCAGTAGCTCAACAGCAATGGGTGTAGGCACGACAGCGAGTGGGATCGGCGGCGCGACGGCTATAGGTTGGTACTCGACAGCCAGCGGCATCACGTCCACATCGATGGGTGAACAAACAAATGCCCATGGCGAAAGCTCGACAGCGATGGGCTATAAGACCCATGCCGATGGCTACGCCTCAATCGCGATGGGAAGTCAAACGACAGCGAGCGGTAAAAATGCCGTCGCGATGGGCGACTCAACCTTTGCAGACGGCGAGAATTCCATAGCGATCGGCAGCAAGGTCGGTTCTGGGGGCCACTCGGGATCCTTCATTTTTGGGGACAACTCCCGTGCCAGCGGCATCGTCAATGACAAACCCAACCAGTTTAAGGTCGTCGCCGATGGGGGAATTGTGCTGACGTTAAGCGCGAGCGGCATGAGCAATGCCACGCTCAATCACGGGGATGGTGCCTGGAACATTACCTCCGACCGCAACACAAAGACGGCGCTACAGTCGGTGGACCCGCGTGAGGTGTTGAAGAAGGTGGTCGAGATGCCGTTGAGCACGTGGCGGTACAAAGAGCAGGAAATGGACTACCGGAACATGGGCCCGATGGCGCAAGACTTCTATGCGGCGTTTCATCTTGGCCCCTCGGACAAGAGCATCAGCACCGTCGATGCCGACGGCGTGGCCCTCGCGGCGATCCAGGGATTGAATGCGCGCCTCGACGACAAGGATCGCGAAATGGCGCAGAGGGATAGCGAGATCGATGCGCTGCGCGACAAGTTGGCGGCACAAGAAACGCAAATCGCCAAGCAAAAAACGGAGATCGACCGACAGAAAACTCGTGTTGCAGGCCTCGAATCACTGGCGGGCGAGCTGGCCGAGTTGAAGTCGCAGCTTGCCGCTTTGCGCGTTTCTCGTCCCTCTGCAGTTACGGTCGCCTCGCGGCAGCCGTAATCCCGCTTTTGCCGGAACGACGACTTACAAATGAGCCCGTAGCCAGCCGTTCAAACTCGCTTCGGTGAAATAACCGGCACGTTGGGCGAGAAGTTTGCCGTCGGGACCGATCAGCACGCTGTAGGGCAGCACGCCCTGGGTGTCGCCGAAACGCAGCGAAGAATCGTCGTCCTCGCCGCTGATCAAAACCGGATAGCGCACGGGATAGTCCTTGAGAAACCCCCGTACCGCCTCACCGTCATCGATCGCGATGCCGACGACGTGCAGTTTCCGGTCGGCGAGGGTCTCGTGCGCTGCGCTCAGCATGGGCATTTCTTCGCGGCACGGCCCGCACCAGGTCGCCCAGAAATTGAGCAGCACGAATTTGCCGTCGAACTCGGACAGACGGCGCGGGTTGCCTTCGAGATCGGTCAACTCGAGATCGGCGCGCTGGTCGCCGACTTGGAGCACCGTCATGCCAGGTGGGATCGGCTTCTCGCCGAAGTCGTTCATATGTGTTGAAGCGAACAGGCCAAGCGCGGCGCCGAGGACGGCGACCGCGACGATGGCGAGATTGGAGCGGTTGAACATTACTTGCCTTCGATGGCGGATTCGACGATGCCGTGGGTCAGTACGGTCGGCAGGGCCTGGCCTTCCTCGCCCTTGCGGAATACGACGTAGAGCGGCACGCCAACGGAATGGAATTTTGCCAGGAACGCTTCAATGTCGGGGTCGGGATTGGTCCAGTCGGCGACCATGAACACCGCGTCGGTGCGCTTGAGCAGGTCGCGGAAGGCGTCGGTGTGGAGCACGGCGCGTTCGTTGACCTTGCAGGTCGTGCACCAGTCCGCACCGACGTCGACGAAGACGATCTTGCCGGCTTTGCGCAACTCGTCCAGCTTGGCCGGGCTGAAGGCCACCTGGCCGGACACCTCCGTGGGCGCGGCCGACGTGCGTTGGAGACGCGCAATCGCATACAGCGGCGGCAGCGCGAGCAGCAGCGCGATAAATGCCAGCGCGCGCCAGGGGCCGCTGCCATAGCGGCTACGTTCGAACCACCACAACGCCAAACCGAGCACGATCACGCCGACAAGCACGAGGCCGATCGCATCGACACCGCGCTGGTTGCCGAGCACCCAGATCAGCCACGCTGCGGTGAGATACATCGGAAACGCGAGCAGCTGCTTGAGCGTTTCCATCCACGCGCCAGGTCTGGGCAGCAAGCGGCCGATTGCGGGCACGAAACCGATCAGCAGGAACGGCAGGGCGAGACCGAGGCCCAGCGCGATAAAGATGAGGAACGCCGTCAGCGTGGAACTCGCGAAGGCGAATGCGAGTGCCGAGCCCATAAAGGGCGCGGTGCAAGGACTGGCAACGACCACGGCGAGCACGCCGGTGAAGAAATCGCCGGCCGGTCCCGAACGCGACGCCAGGCCTTGACCGACGCTGGTCAATCCGACGCCGAATTGCACGACGCCCGACAGTGACAGCCCGATCGCGACGATCACATAGACGAGCACGGCGACGATCAGCGGCTGCTGCAATTGATAGCCCCAACCGTAGGCGAGGCCGGCCTGGCGCAGGGCGATCACGGCGAGGCCGACTGCGGCGAACGAGATCATCACGCCGGCGGTGTACCAGAGCACGTGCTTGCGCGCTTTCTGCGGCGATTCGCCGCCTTCAAGGATCGATAGTGCCTTGAGCGAGAGCACCGGCAGCACGCAGGGCATCAGATTGAGGATCAGGCCGCCGAGCAGGGCGGCGAAGAGCGCGGCGAGCAGCGAGCCCGGACCGGGCGCGTCCGGCCGCGTCTGCGGCGGCACGGCGCCGGCGGCTGCCGCGGGTTTCGCGGCGTCGCTCACCGCGCCGCCGGTCATGGCGACATCGATGTTGCGCGTCGTCGGCGGATAACAAAGGCTGCCGTCGAGACAGCCCTGGAACGTCGAGGTCAGATGCAGCGGCTGGCTTGCGGCCAGGCCCGACACGGCGATCGGCACTTCGACCTGATCGAAATACACCGTGGTCTTGCCGAAGCTCGCGTCCTCGTGCTGCTTGCCTTCCGGCCAGCGCGGCGCGCCGAGGGTGGCGTTGCTCGCGCGGAACGAAGTCTTGTCACGATAGAGGTAGTAATTCTTCGGCATCGTGAAGCGCACGAGCACCTCGCTCGGGCTGGTCGCGATCGCCTCGAACACGTAGGCTTTGTCGACTGGCAACGGTTCGTCCGGGTTGAGTGCATTGCCGGACGTGCTGCCTCCGATCAGATCAGTGCCGGCGCCGCTGCCCGCGCCCGTCGGCAAGGTGACGGCAAGCTTCGTCGTGTGCGGCGGATAGCAGATCTTCGGCTCGACTTCGTGACAGCCCTGGTAGCGCACGGCGAGCGTGACCTGCTTGGCGTCGGCCGGCGCAGTCAGTTTCTGCGTCGACGAAAAATCCTTGTGATAGACCTCGACGTCGCCGAGGAATTCGTCGTGCTTCTTTTCACCCGCCGGCAAGTCATGGGCAGCGAGCGCTACGCCCGCGTCGCTGGTCGTGACCTTGATGCGGTCGCGATAGAGGTAATAGTGCTCGGCCAGTTTCCAGTGCAGCTCAATCGTGCCGCGGTCGGTTGCGTCGGCATCGACCTTGAAGGCTTGGTCGATGTCGAGCAACGGCTCTTCGGCAGCGAGGACGAACGTAGGGAACAGGGAGACGAGCGCGAACAGCGCGAAGCGAAATCGATTCATGGGGAAATTGTACGTTAGGCGCGCTACAAGACCGTGGATTGCGCCGGGCGATTTCACCCGCCGGCAGTCTGACGTCTATTCCGAGCGGGCGGCGATAGGTTTCGTCTTCGTTTCGAATGCATCGCGTCGTGTCATCCGTCCGAAGGCCAGTGCCGACCCTTCGGATCAATTATTTTGTTGCATTGCGTCACGTTTTAAGTAATTGAAAGTTAAGGGGCCGTCAAAATGTGTTCTGCGTCACAACAGCGCCGGCACTGATCCGCACAATCGCGCGGATTTTGTCTATTTCTTGACCAGGTGTTGCATGAAGTTATGTTTGTCGTTGATGAGCCGGCGTGCTGCGGCTCGTGTGTTTTTTGCCCTCCTTTCCTTGTTGTCCGGCGTCGCGGTCACGCGGCTCGATGCGGCGACCCCACCCGTTCTCACTCTCGGCGCACAGAAGACGCTGGTCATGCTGGTGAACTTCGCCGACAACCCCGGCCAACCGTGGACGCCGGCCGACGCCCATAACCACGTATTCGGCGACGCGAGCAATTTCTACTTTGAGAATTCCTACGGCCAGACCTGGCTGGTCGGCGACGTTGCCGGTTGGTACACGCTGCCGATGAACTCGACCTGCGACGTCGCCGCGATCGCAACCGCGGCGAAGCAGGCCGCCGTTGCGGCCGGCTACAGTCTGGCAGCGTATCAGCATTACATCTACGCCTATCCCGCCAATGCCACCTGCGGCATGTCCGGTCAGGGCACGATCGGCGGCAATCCTTCCGAGTTATGGATCAACGGCGATCTGTCGTTGCACACAGTCGCGCATGAGATGGGGCACAACTTCGGCTTGTATCACTCGAATTCGCTCAAATGCGATGCGGGCGTGCTCAGCGGCAATTGCACAGTGGCCGAGTACGGCGATCTGTTCGACACGATGGGCATGAACGGCAACTTGCATTTCAACGCGTTCCAGAAAGAACGGCTGGGCTGGTTGAACTACGGAGCGTCGCCGCCGATCACTCTTGTGCAAAGCAGCGGCACCTACCTGATTGCGCCGTATGAAACCGCGGATAGCGGCAGCAAGGCGTTAAAGATTCTGCGCAGCACCGATCCGGTCAGCGGGGCGAAGACCTGGTACTACATCGAATTCCGCCGCGCGTTCGGCTACGACAGCGGACTGGCGACGATGCCATACGTCAACTATCAGAACGGCGTATACGTGCACCTGGGTACCGACGGCGACGGCCGCAGCAGCCGCATTCTCAACATGACGCCGAACAGCGGTGTGGCCGATTGGTACGACGTGGCGCTCGTCGCCGGGCAAAGCTTCACCGACGGCACCGCAGGAGTGACGATCGCACCGCTTTCGGTGGGCGCGGCGGGCATCTCCGTCGCCATCACGCTGTCCACGCCGACGGCACCGCCGGTCAGTTGCACGCGCGCCAATCCCAAGCTATCGCTGGTCGGCTCGGGCCAGTCGGTCGGCGCGGGTTCGACCTTGAGCTACACGCTGAGCGTAACCAATCAGGATTCGAGCGGCTGCACGGCCGACACGTTCTCGTTGAGCGACGTGCTGCCGTCCGGGTGGAATGGCAGTTTCGCTGCGAGCAGTCTGACGATCGCACCGGGCGCGACGGTGAGTACGACGCTGGCGATCGCCTCGCCGATCGGTACCGCGCCGGGGACTTACAGTCTCAACGCCGCGGCGGCCAGCGGCGGTTATCAGGCCAGTGCCGGCGCGACCTACACCATCGCCAGCACCTCGAAGAAGAAAGGCAGTCACTAAAACCGCGGCAAAAAAAGGGGGCGATGGGTTTCCCCATCGCCCCGGATGTTTCGAGCGCGCGAGGCGCTCGCGGCGGAGATCAACCGCCTGGGCACACCTTGCAGTGTGCGGAATTGGTCGCGATCACCGGAGCGGGCAGGCGCGGGTTGCTGCCGACCGCAGTAACATGATCGGTGAATATGCCTGCGCTGGCTGGACTCGTCGGCCCGTCTCCCGCGGTCGGGAAGTAGCTGTAGTCATAGTTCGCGCATTGGCCGACGCCGAGGGCGCCGCTGAACACCGGGTTCGGCGGGCTGCCGAGCACGTCGTCAGTCACGCTGACCGACAGATCCAGTCCCGCGGTCGAGCTCGTGTTGCAGACCTGGCCGGAAACATTCACTTTCAGCGCCAGCACACCGCCGTTGAGGACCAGCTCGGTCCCCGGCTTGGTGCCGTCGGACGAACCGCAGATCTTCGTCAGGCTGATGTTCGGATTGAGCGCGAGCGCGCTGCAATCCACGTCGTACTTCGCTGTCAGGATGTTGCCCGAGAAAGAGGCCGTCGCATACACCGTATTGTGCGGAGGATTGGCGTTGGTAAAGAACGTGCCGGAGAAAGGTACCGTAGCGTTCTTCGTCAATGGACTGTTCAACGTGAAGCTCTGCGTCTGATCGTCCGCCGTCGCGGGATCGGGCGTGCCGACATCGTCGCGCACCGTGATCACCGTACCTACCGGCAACGCGCCGTCGCTGGTGTTGGTCACCACGCCGCTATAGCTGGCGGCATAGAGCAGGTTGGTGTTGTCCGCCGGTGTCGTGACGCGGGTGACGTTGCAGGTCTTGCTCACCGCGATCGAGCAGTTCTTGAACGGTCCGAGCACGAAGTCTTTGAGCTGTGCGGTGGTCGACGCCGCGGTGCGCGTCATTGCCATGAAACTCGAAAAGCACTCGGTGCCGCCTAGCAACTGAGTCAAATTGATTCCGCCTTCGAAGAACGTGCCGTGGGGGAACGTATTCGGTGCCGCGTTGCCCTTGAACGTGTATGGCCACGGTGCCGCGGTATCGCCTTTGTTGGCCACGGCGCAGGCGGTGTCGCTAGTCGTGCAGAACAAGCCGGTCACCGGATCGATAGTGCCGCCGACCGGTACACCGTTCTTGACTTCGGAATGAGCAAGCAGCGTCAACGGACTGCCGGCATTGCCGTTCCATTCGAACACGTTGATCACGCTGGCGCCGCCGCCTTGCAGGAAGTCGCTGGTGACGAGAATGTCGCCGACGGTGTGCACGCCGCTGAAGGTGCCGTCAGGATTGGCTTTCACGGTCTGCTTGAAGAACCAGAATCCGATCGCCGAATCGCCACTGTTCGAATAGCGGTCGGCACCGAAATAGATCACCTCGTCGGTGCCGACGGTGTACAGCGCGGCGAAGGCATGTTCCAGGTCGTCCTTGTCTGGCGGTGTCGTAGCGGCGTTTTGCCAGAACGTATTGGTGATGCCGGCTTTGCTGATGTCGCGTTCGTCCTTCGAGCCGCCGCCGGTGAAATTGTTGTCGGTGTTCGAATTCACCGGATCGGGAATGAACGACTGCCCTGCGCCCGGATTGGCGTAGACGCCGGCCCAGTCGATTCCCGGTACCGCCGGATCATCGACGGCGTTGCCGTCGAGTTCGAAAACGCCTTCGTTGTGCACGGCACTGGCCGGCCCGGAAAGCCCGGCCACGGCGACCAGAATAGCCCACGCGATCGGCCGTAGCAGGCGATCGCGCAGCAGGGACAAGGTGCTCATGATTCCGCTCCTCTGCAAAAAATTAGGGGATTCCCTGCGGCTTCCCCGTGCCGGCTCGATCGCCGCAGGGCGTTCTCCTAGATATCGCAAAGATGCAGCGCTGTAATCCTCCTTGAAGAGTACGTAGAATGTCCGATGGGGTCATTGGACAAGGAAGGAGTTTTTAGTCCGGTACAGGGGATACGCGCGCGTAGGGCGCGCTGCCATTCGCTCGCAGGATCGCGAACGAGGGGGTATGTATGAATACGCCGCAGGTGTTGATCGGCAGCGCCGATCGACGATTCCGGCACGACATCTGTTCCGTCCTCGCTCAGCAGGACGATATTGATGTCGCCGGTACGGCCAGTGATGTTGTCATGCTGTCGCGCATGGCTGCGGCATCGCAGCCGGAACTCATCCTTGTCGACGAGCGATTGCTGCCGGGCGATCCGGCGTCTCTGATCGAAGGATTGCACGCGGCCTGCCCGCAGGCCAGGCTGCTGCTGTTTCTCGAGGTGCATGACGATGGATGGCTGGTCAGCGCCGTCCAGCACGGCGCACACGGTTGCGTCGGCCGCACATGCGTCGCGAAAGAATGGCTGCACGCACTGCGTGCGATACTCGGCGGCGATGTCTGGATCCGACGCAGCGTGCTGGTCGCCGCGCTGCAGGGTGGCGGTGTCGCTCACGCCGATCCGTTGGCGTCGAGGCTCGTTGCGCTGACGCAGCGCGAACGCGAGATCGTCGTCTGCGTGCGTGACGGCTTGAGCAACAAGCAGATCGCGCGCCGCCTCGATATCTGCCCGACCACGGTCAAAACCCACTTGCAGCACATCTTCGGCAAGCTCGATATCCGACGACGGTTCGATCTGCTGTGGTCGTCGAAGCCGGAAAAACCGTCGAGGGGGATACCTAATTTCCAGCATACGCCGCCGAATTGACGCGCCGCGACGTGCTTATGTGAAAGTTTTGTAATCTAATGCGCCCTACACAGCCCTAGGGCTTGTGGGGGAGGGTAGCCCGTCGCGAGCAATCGCGGCGGGCTTTTTATTTGCGAGGGCTCGCCTTGCTTGTGGGTCGCGCTTTGCGCAACATCCGTCGTTCGATCCGCAGGCGCCGTCCCTCCTTGTCCGCAGTACCGGCTTTTTCCACGCGCGAATTCCTTGCCGACCGCTACACGCGCCTGCTCGCGCGCTGTCGCGAGGCCGGCGTCGTGTTGCACGACGATGCGGGCGTCGACGAGCGCGTGCGCCGCGTACTGCTCGCCAGCGATTTCGCCTGGGACAGTTTCCAGCGCGATCCCGACATGCTCTCGGCGAACGGGCTGCTGCTGATGGCCAATCCACATCACGCCGACACACGCCCGCTCGCGCTCGATCCGACGCTCGACGACGCCGAAGCGATGCGCGCGTTGCGCCGCTATCGCAGGCACGAGGCGATGCGGTTGATCTGGCGCGACGTCAACGGCCTCGACAGCGTCGAGCAAATACTCGCCGGCTCCACGGCGCTCGCCGAATCCTGCCTCGTCGCCGCGCACGATTTCGGCGAGCGCGTGATGATCCGCCGCCACGGCGTACCGCGTGCGCCTGACGGCACGCCGCAGCGACTCGTCGTCATCGGCATGGGCAAGCTCGGCGGCGCAGATCTGAATTTTTCTTCCGACATCGACCTCATCCTCACCTTCGAAGAGAACGGCGAAACCGACGGCACGCGCCCGCTCGCGAACGAAACATTCTTCGCGCGCCTCGGCCAATTGCTCGTCAAACTGCTCGCCGAGATCACGGTCGACGGTTACGGCTATCGCGTCGATCTGCGCCTGCGTCCGTTTGGCAGCGCGGGTCGCGTCGCGCTCTCGTTCGCGGCGATGGAACAGTACTATCAACGCGACGGTCGCGACTGGGAACGCTACGCCTGGATCAAGGCGCGGCCCGTCGCCGGCGATGTGAAATCGGGGAAGCGCCTGATCGAAATGCTGCGCCCGTTCGTCTATCGCCGCTATCTCGACTACACCGCATTCGCCGGCTTGCGCGAGATGAAGGCGCTGATCGACGCCGAAGTCGCGCGCAAGGACCTCGAAGGCAATCTCAAGCTCGGTGCCGGCGGCATTCGTGAAATCGAATTCATCGTGCAACTGCTGCAGCTCATCCGCGCCGGGCGCGAACCGGCGCTGCGCGAGCGCGGCCTGCTGGCGGCGCTCGCGGCGTGCGAGCAGCTCGGTGTGATCGCCGCCGATCGCGCCAAACGTTTGCGCGCGGCGTATCTCCTGCTACGCAAGGTCGAGAATCGAGTGCAGATGTTTCGCGACGAGCAGACGCACGTGCTTCCCGACGACGAACGCGCGCGTGTGCGTCTCGCGGTCACGCTCGGTTTTGCCGACATCGGTGCGCTCGAAACCGAATTGGCGCGCGCGCGCGCCGACGTCGCCGCGATCTTTACCGAAGTGATGGCGCCGTTGCAGGCCGACGAGCGGCCGCAGACCGCGGCGGCAGCGACCTACAGCCAGCGCGTCGCCGAGGGCAAGGCCGATGCGAGCATGCTGCAGGCGCTCGGCTACAAAGATGCCGAAGCGCTGCACGCCAAGGTCGTCGCACTCGTGCATGCCTCGCGCACGATGTCGGCGCGCGGGCATGCGCGGCTCGATGCGCTACTGCCAATCCTGATCGACGAAGCCGCGCGCAGCGTCGAACCCGAGGTGTGCCTGGATCGCCTGCTGCGCCTGCTGCACGGTGTCATCCGGCGTTCGGCTTATCTTGCCTTGCTCGAAGAACAGGCCGGTGCGCGGCGGCGCCTCGTCGCGCTGTTCGCCGACAGCGCGCTGCTCGCTGAGCGCGTGATCGCGCATCCGCTGCTGCTCGACGACCTGCTCGACGCGCGCCTGGAAACGGAGGCGCCGAGCCACGATGAAGTGATCGCGGCCTCGCGCCGGCATCTCGCCAATGCGCCCGTCGACGACACGGAAGTGCGGCTGACCGTGCTGCAGGAGGAAAAGAACAGCGCGGCGTTTCGCGTCGGCCTGGCCTATCGCGGCGGTCATCTCAGTGCGTCGGCGACGGCGCGCGGATTGTCGAACACGGCCGACTTCGTTGTCGCCGAGCTGCTCGCGATGGCCGCGCGCGAAATCGAACGCCAGCACGGCCGGCTCGCCGCTGGCGCTGCGGACGCAGGGCTCGCCGTGATCGGCTACGGCAGCCTCGGCGGCGCCGAGCTCGGCTTCGGTTCCGATCTCGATCTGGTCTTCGTCTACAACGAGGACCATGCGCAGGCCGAGAGCGACGGCGCGCGTCCGCTCGATGGCGCGCGCTACTACGCACGCCTCGCCCAGCGCATCGTCAACTGGCTCGGCGTACAGACGCACGCAGGGCGGCTCTACGACGTCGATGTGCGCCTGCGTCCCGACGGTGGCAAAGGCTTGCTCGTGACGAGTTTGAAGTCCTTTGCCGATTATCAGCGCGAGCGCGCGTGGATCTGGGAACAGCAGGCGCTGGTGCGCGCGCGGCCGATCGCGGGCGACGAAGCGACGCTCGCGCGCTTCGCCGACGTGCGTGCGGCGACGCTGGCGCAGTCGCGCAACGCGCAGGACGTGATCGAACAGGTCATCGGCATGCGCGAACGCTGGCGTGTCGAGCGCGATCGCTCGAGCGCCGATTTGTTCGACTTGAAGCAAGGCCAGGGCGCGCTGCTCGATATCGAATTTCTGCTGCAGGCGTTCGTGCTGATTCACTCGCACACGTACCCCGCGCTGCTGCGCAGCGGCAACACTGCGACGTTGATTGCGCTCGCGCGGCAGGCGGGCCTGGTCGACCGGAGGCAGGCGCGCGCGTTGGCCGATGCCCACGCCGCGCTGCTCGCGCGCTCGCTGACCTGCACGCTCGATGCGCGCCCCCGTCTGGTCGAGCGCGATGCCGAGCTGCTGCGTCACACGCGCGCGGTGACCGAAATCGCCGAGCGCTTCGGCCTCAAGTTCGTGTAACGCGCTGTTCCAGCGCAACGGTAGTATCGGGCCGCGTCGCTTCGATGTGATGCCATACTTTGCTCGCGATCGCGGACATCTCGCGCATTGGCGGCGGCTGGTGCAGCTGCGTCGTGTCTGCGTGGATATCGTGCAGCCAGCCCTGGTCGACGAGCTCGGCGTGAAATGCGGCGAGCTTGGCCGGCGCATTCGCAGGCAGCGAGGTGAACACCGGTGCGCCGGTGGCGCAGGCTTCGCTGAGCATGTTGACCGAATCGGGTGTGACGACGATGCGATCGGCGACGGCGAGATAGCCCGGATACGGATTGGCGCCGTCGGCCTCGCCGCCCCAGAAGCAGGTGGTGCCGTTCTTGAACGCACCGCGCAAGCGCTCGCGCCATTCGGGCGGCGTGCGCCGCGAGGTCGTGATCAGCATCGAGCCGCCGTCGCGCTCGCGCCAGCGTTCGAGCTGAGCGAGCAGGGCATCGAACCAGGGATCGTCCATGGCCAATCCGTGGCGGCGCCCGCCGACGAGCAGCGCGGTGCGCGGCTGCGGCAATTGTTCTAATGTAGAAAATTCCATTTTTGCATCGGCGAGCCAGGCATCGTCGACCGGATTGAGCGATCCCATCGTCTGGATGACGTTGCCGCCTTCGAGGGCATCGTGGCGCGGTGCGACGACGAGGTCGAAGTGTTTCGGGTCGACGCGCGGATCGAGGATCTGCACCGCGAACGTCGCTCCGCCGCTGGCCTCGCGCAGTGCCCGCGTGATCACGGCGGCATGCCGGCCGCAGCCGATTGCCAGCGCGGGCCACGGCGAAGACAGTGTTTGCCACTGCCAGCGCAGGATCGACAGACTGGTGCCGCGCACGAAACCGGGGCCGAACCAGCGCCACGGCGCGCGCAATGCGATGCGCAGCACGCGCGGCGAGACCCGCATCGCGAGCGCCAGCGACAGTGCCTGGCGCTCGTTGCCGGCCGCGCCGTCGGTGACGACGACGACGCCTGCGGCGCGTCCTGGGCGGGGTAGCGATTCCGGCTTCACCGACGGATTGTACGGTTGATATGCCTCAGTGTTCTATTCCGAGAACAATCGGACGTCTTGGGCGCCGATATACTGCGCCCATCTTGTCATCGAGCCGGCGGCGATGTTTGAACCGTCCGGCACTGTTCGTCGAATAACGTTTTGTTTAGCGACGCTTTGCTGTAGTTCTTAATACCCCTCAGAGGATCTCCCCCATGAAACGCTTAGCCCTGGTTGCTCTGCTGTTTGCCAGCCTCCCCGTTTTCGCCGCCGAAAAGTACGATATCGATCCCGCGCACAGCGCCGTGATCTTCAGCTGGAATCACTTCGGCTTCTCCAATCCGTCCGCGCGCTTCGACAAGATCGAAGGCAGCGTGCAGCTCGACAAGGCCGACCTGGCCAAGTCGTCCGTGTCGGTCACCTTGCCGCTCGACGCGCTCGATACCGGCGTGGCCAAGCTGGACGAACACCTGAAGAGCCCGGATTTCTTCGACGCGGCCAAGTACCCGACGATCACCTTCAAGAGCACGAAGGTCGAGAAAGCCGGCGAGAACGGCCTCAAGATCACCGGCGATCTGACCGTGCACGGCGTGACCAAGCCGGTGACGCTCAACGCCAAGGTCAACAAGATCGGCCTGTTCGAGATGGGCCCGTATAAGGCTCAGGCCGCGGGCTTCGATGCGGAAACCGTCATCAAGCGCTCCGACTTCGGCGTGAACAAATACGTGCCGAACGTGAGCGACGAGATCCCGGTGCGCATCACGCTCGACGCCAAGCAGGCGACGAAGTAAGAAGGAAAAGAAGCGAGAGGCGAGGGATAAGAGCAGTCAGCTCTCGATCTATCCCTCGCCGCTCGTCTCTCGTTCCAGATTCAGCCGTTCTTGACGCCTTGCGTCTTGAGCGCTTCGAGGCCGGCAAGATTGATGCCGCTCAGCGCCGTCTTCAGCGCGTCGGCATTCGGCAGGCGCGAACCCCGCACAGCAACGATGAACCGATCGCCGAGCACGATCGTGTATTCGCCTTCGCCCGAATTGTTCCACTCTTCGTGCACGAGGCGGCCGTCCTGGTGATAGGTCTTCTCGTAGCCGTGGTCAGTCTGTTCTTCTTTCTCGATGCCGCCGAAACCGGCCAGCTGCAGCAGACCGGTGGCGCCGCCCGCGTCGGTGACGGTGAGCTTGTAATTCGGACCGTCGCCACTGCCATAGCTGGCCTCCGCGATCGACACTTGCATGCCGATCGGGGCCTGTTTCTGCAATGAGAAGCTCGTTCGCGGCAGCCCGGCGATGGTCTCCGGGATGAACTGCTTCAGCGCATCGGGCGTGAGCGCCTCGACGTGCGAGCCGAGCACGGCGCCGAGCATCTGCCCGGCCGCCTCGGCTTGCGCCTTGGCGTCGCCGGACTTCTGCGCAGCGTCGAGTTTCTTGCTCGCCTCCTCGGCACGCTGACCCATCGCGGCGATGGTGCTGAGCGGGCTGTTCTTATCCGGCGTGTAAGTCGACGAGGTACTTACACCGCTCATCGCACCGGACATCGCACCCGTCAGGCCGGTCACGCTGGCAAGCACAATGCCGAGGACGAGCGCGAGCACGAAGCCGATAATGATGGTCGCGGCCGCGTAACCGCCAGCTTTTTCCTGCGGGCACTTCATCGTGCTCGGCAGGCCGATGTAGAGCAGGTAGATGCCGTAGATGGCCGCCGCGAGCATCGCCAGCGAACCGAGCATGCCGACGAGGCCGAGCACGCTCGCGACCCATCCGGCGGTGTTCGCGTAGGCGATCGACTTGAGCGCCTGCACCTGGTTCTTTTGCCCGCCGAAGGTCGGCGCGAGCGCATCGACGATCAGCATCATCAGATAGCAGACGCCGAGCCCAACGACGTAGGTCACCACCATCTGCGTGATGCCCATGCCGATGCCGAGGCGGAACGTGCCGCCGACGAACGGAATCGTCGTTCCGATGACGCTCAGCCTGAGCAGTTGGATCACCGCCGGAATCGCCGCGAGGATCATGATGTAGTTCGTGAACAGCCCTTGCACCGTGTCCTGCTCGGCCGCGACGACCGGCCACTCGGTTTTCGGCGTCAGTAAAATGTTTTTGACGCGCGCGATCAGTTTGTTGAAGTCCATCCGATTTTCCCCATCGTGAAAAGGCGACGAACGCATCATACTCATTCTTTGTGTCGCCGAAATGCGGCCCCGCACCATAGTCAATAGCGAACCAAATCACGGTTCTGCGCGCGCGGCGCGAACCTTGCTAGAATTCGCTCTCTCGCCGCCCAGCGGCTTGTTTGAACGGAAAATTGCGCCATGACATCCGCCGCCGTTGCATCGACGAACCCCGCCGCGGCCAAGACGATTCCCGCCAACGCCGAGAATCGCTACGACGTCACGGCCGCCGACCTGCCGCTGTCCTGCCCGATGCCGGGCATGTCGCTGTGGAATTCGCATCCGAAGGTCTATCTGCCGGTCGAGGCCACCGGCAGCGCGAAGTGCCCGTATTGCGGCGCCGTTTACACGCTGAAGAGCTGATCCGTTTCCCGCGCGTACGATGCCCGCGCGAAAACTGACCGTCGTGCAATTGCTGCCCGCGCTCAACGCGGGCGGCGTCGAGCGTTCGACCCTTGAGATCGGCGCGGCACTGGCCGCCGCCGGGCATCGGTCGATCGCAATTTCGGCCGGCGGACGTCTCGTCAGCAAGCTCGTCGCGGAAGGCAGCGAGCACATCACGCTCGACATCGGCCGCAAGTCGCTGGCGACGTTGCGACATATCTGTACGCTGCGCCGCCTCCTCGCCGACATCCGACCTGATATCGTGCACGCGCGCTCGCGGCTGCCTGCGTGGATCGGCTGGCATGCGCTGCGTGGACTCTCTGGCTCACGCCCACATTTCCTCACTACCGTGCATGGATTGAATTCACCGGGCCGCTACAGTTCGATCCTCACCCGCGGCGTGCGTGTGATTTGCGTGTCGAACACCTTGCGCGACTATGTGTTGCAGCATTACCCGCAACTCGGTCCCTCGCGCATCATCGTGATTCCGCGCGGTATCGATCCGAACGAATTTCCGCGAGGCTATCGTCCAACCGACGAATGGCGGATGCAATTTTTCGCCGAGCATCCGCAACTGGCCGGGGGAAAGTTGTTGACCTTGTCCGGGCGCGGCACGCGGCTCAAGGGCCATCGCGACGCGGTCGAGCTGCTCGCCGCGCTGCGTGCGCACGGCGTCGATGCGCGGCTGCTGTTGCTCGGCGCGCGCGAGGCTGGGCGCGAGGCTTACATCGAGGAAATCGAAACACTCGCGCGCGAACGAGGCGTGTTCGATCGCCTTGCGATCACACCGCCGCGTAGTGATGTGCGCGACGTCTACGCCGTTTCCGATCTGGTGCTGCAGTTGTCGACCCAGCCGGAGTCGTTCGGCCGCACCGTGGTCGAAGCGTTGTCGCTCGGCCGCCCCGTGCTCGGTTACGCGCACGGCGGTGTCGGCGAACTGCTCGCTGAACTGTATCCGCACGGGAGCGTCCCGCTCGGCAATGCGAGGGCGCTGCTGGAGCGCGCGATCGAGCTGCTGCGTGCGCCGCCTGCGGTCGCGCCGTTGGAAAAATACCGGCTGGCCGACATGCAGGCGGCGACGCTGCAACTCTATGCCAATGTTGCCGCACAGCGTTGATGCGCCCGCGCGCTACAATCCGGACGACGTGACGACGCCGGGCCGGCAAGGAATCCTCGCTTGATGCAATCGGTTTTTTCCTCGAACGCGCTGCGCGAAATCGGGCCGGCATTACTCGTCGTCGCGGTGCTTGTGCTGCTGCCGGTCGGCGTAGGCGCCGCGACGGTGCCGATTGCTCTTGGCGCAATCATCGGTCTCATCGTCGCCGGGCAGCAACGGCGCACGTTGATGTCCGCTTCTGGCGCGCGCCTCGTGTTGATCCTGTTCGCGTGCTACTGGCTGCCGGCGCTGATCTCGGCCATCGATTCGGTGGCGGCGGGAAAATCCTGGAGCACCGTCGGCGGACTGCTTCGCTTCCTGCCGTTCGCGTTGTTTGCGAGCCTGACGCTGCGCGACCCGCGTCTCTGGCCGCGCATCCACGTCGCCGTCGCCGCCATCGTTGCGCTGTGGCTGCTCGACGCCTGGGTGCAAGCGCTGACCGGCTACGGCATCGCCGGCGCATCCGATCCCGAACGCCTCTCAGGTATCTTCGGCGCGGGCAATCTCAAGCTCGGTCCCATACTCGCGGTGCTGTCGCCGTTCGTGCTCGTCGCGGCGTGCGAGCGATTCGGCCGCATTGGCCTCATCGCCGCCTTCGTGTTTGCCCTCGTGCCGATCCTGCTCGCGGGCGAGCGTGCCGGCTGGCTGATGTACGCGCTCGTGGTCGTCGTCTTCCTCTGGCGGGAAGCAGGCGCGCCGTTGCGGTTCGTTGGCTGGAGTTCCGTGACGGCAGCGCTTGCGGCCGTGCCCGTAGTGATTGCGTTGTATGCCTCGCCCGCATTCGATGCGCGAGTCGAACGCTCTCTGCGCGCGCTGCAAGGCACCGAGGCCGCGGTCGACTACGCGAGCTCCGGCCGCAGCATGCATATCTGGCCGACCGCGCTGCGCATGGTCGAAGCGCATCCGTTCAACGGCGTCGGCGTGCGCGCGTTCCGCTATGCCTATGCGCAATACGCAGGGGCGAACGATAACTTCGTCAATGCCGATCCGGACGAGGGCGCGCTGCATGCGCACCAGATCGTGCTCGAAGTGTTGAGCGAGACGGGCACGATTGGTCTGCTGTTCTGGGTCGCGGGTTTTGCTTTGGCGTGGCGCGCTTGGCGCAACGCGGATGCTGCTGCGCGTGCGCGCGCCTTTGCACCGGCGTTGGCGCTGGCGGTGATGACGTTTCCGCTGGATACGCACTTGGCGTTCTATTCGGCGTGGTGGGGGCTCGTTTTCTGGTGGTTGTTGACGCTGTACTGTGCGGCGCTCGGCGCGGATCGCGAGTCGTAGGTACGATTCATCACGCTGTTCTTTTTTGCTTTCGCTCGTCATTCCGGCGGAAGCCGGAATCCAGCTTTGCTCTGCTCTTTCGCTCGTCATTCCCGCGCAGGCGGGAATCCAGTTCTTGCTTTTGATTGTTTTGGCTTTTAAGAGCAAAGGCTTCCACTCGCCTTACAGGCGAGCGGGTTCCTTTCTTTGCTCGTGCAAAGAAAGGAACCAAAGAAACACGCCCCAGCGCCTTGCGCCCGACGCGCATCGTGCGCGTCGGGTCCGCGTCAGCGGCCGGGTTCCGCTGATTGCACATCCTGAGCAACAGCGGAATGCGCGCGATCCCTCGCGCGCACCCTTCGGACCTTGTCGTCCGCTGCCGCCGCAAGGCCATGGGCCCCCGGGAAGAGCAAAGCGCGCGCGTCCTGCGCGCAGAAGCAAAAACAGAGCAAAGCAGCTTTTGCTCTTGCCGTTGCTCTTGATCCTGGGCCCCGTCAGCCGCGGCGAGGGCAGGCCGGAACCGCCCGTAGGGTCGCGCGCAGGACGCGCGCGAGTTCGCGAATGGGCAGGATGCCCATCGAGCGAACCCCGGTCTGACCTTGCGCACCCGCCGCGCGAAGCGCGGAGGGCGTGGCTCCCGGGGTGCATTTCTTTTGGTTACTTTTCTTTGTGCAAGCAAAGAAAAGTGACCCGCTCGCACGGATGCGAGCGGAAAAACGAAGGGACGTGGTCAGAGCAGAATCAAGAGCACAGCCAAAACTGGATTCCGGCTTCCGCCGGAATGACGAGCAAAGGAGAACAGCGATCGCAAGGCTAAGAGGACGACTTCTGTCCCTTAAGCAAACTCAGCGCGAGATAACCAATCCCCCCCGCCGCCACAATCAATACCCCCCAAAGCAAAAAGGTTTTCCAGTCGTACTTTGAACCCGGCGATGGCAGCTGCAGCGCTGCTTCACCGGCGAGAGGCTCGCGACCACCGACGACGGCAAGCGGCGGTTGCCAATCCGCACCGAGCTTGCCGCGCAGCTGAGCGAGCGCGACATCAACCGGATAGTCCGCGCGGCGTGCCGTTGCGCTGCCGGCGACGAGCCGGTAATGCTGTTGACCTTCGCCGAGAAACACCAAGCGATCATGACGCCAGGCGACGCTCAAGGTCGGCGCGTGGTTGAGCGGTGTCGCCGACTGTACGCGCCATTGAGTATCGCGTGCCGAACTCGACAGCGTGATCTCGTCATTGACGATGGCCTCGCCGCCCTGCTGCAAACGGAAGGCGGTGAAGTCGACGCGTGGGATCCAAGCATCGTTATCGCTGCGGCGGCTCGCCACGCTCACGCGGGCAACGGAATTGTCGCTGCCCAGGTCGAGCCGGATCGCCTCGACCGGTAACGCGGCCGGCAGCGAGTAGCGATATTCGGCGCCGCTCGCCGGCTTGGCGTCGGTCGGCGACTCTTTCGAACCGACCGCCAACCATTCGCGCGCGGCTCGAGTCGGGCTGCGTTGCGCCGAGGTGATGGCGCTGACGCGCAGGTTCGACAGGGCCGTGCCCGGGTCGACGCGGCGCAGGCGCAGGTACTTCGCATGCGTGCCGGCCATGCGTACTTCGTGGCGGTCGAGGCGATTGCCGTCGTGGGCGAGGCTCAGCACGTTGGCACTGGCGAGGACGCCGCGCCAGCTCTGCAGATCGTCGCTCGCGCTGATCGCGAACTGCGCGTTGACGGGCTCCGCCGTCGCATCCCAGTCCAGGCGCAGGCTGTCGATCGGCGCGTCGAGCCTGCTCGCGTCGACGAGATAGTCTTCCGGCGCACTCGCCCCTTTTTTGTTCGCTTCGCCGAGATTGGCGCCGATGCTGCTTACGCGCCCATCGGTATCGCGCTCGATACGCAGGTTGAGCGGGCCGTCGGTGGTGCCGCTGGTCGACGCGTTTTCTGGCAGCGTGAACGCGGGCAGTTCCGTTCGCGCGGACACGACGGTCGCCGAGTCGGTCGCGCGCCACGCGGTCGGCGCAGCATTGCCCTGGCTGTCGATGACCACGAGATCGCGCAGTTGCGGATCGGCTGCCGATTGATACACGTCGATCGGCAGCTCGACCTGCCAGGCGGCGCTGTCGCCGTTCAACGTCAGCGGCCACGACCAGGCATAGCGCTTGAGCTCGTCGCTCTGTGCCGATGCGGTGAATAAAAGTACAGAAATGGAAAATGCGGCCATGCCGACGCGTTTCATGCTTTGTCTCCTATGACGGCGGCTTTCGGCGGCACCGGGGCGAAATAGCCAACGGCGACGAGCAGCACGCCGACGACGAGCACGCCGACGATCGCCGACAGGTCATTCAAGTACTTGCGATCGATCAGCATCAGCTTGACCAGGACGAGCGCCATCAATGCCGCGCCGCCGAACCAGACCGCGCGCGAGCTGCGGCGCTTGCCGACGAGCATGGCCGCGATGCCGGCGAGGGTCCAGACGATCGACAACGCCGACTGCGCGAGCGAAGACGAGGCCATGTGCTCGTTCCACGGCACGCCGCCGAAGAAATGCACGCTGCGCAGCGTGATCGAGGTCAGCAGCACGAGAGCGGCGGCGGCGAGCACGCGTGCGCGGAGTTCGGCGTCGAAAAACACCCGGCCTTCCGCCTGCGCCTGGCGATACCAGAGGCCGAGCAGAACGAGCCAGGCGATCTGCGCGAGTTCGAGCGGATTAAGAATCGGCAGGTAGGGCAGCGGTGCGGGCCGACCTTCCTGCATGAGGCCGACGACCCAGGCGATACCCATCACCACGGCAAGGCTGCCGAGCAGCGGCGTGCGCGGCGCGCCCGCTTCGGCGTCGAGCGACCAGCCCGTGACCGCCGAGCGACGCAGCGTGAGCAGGAACAACGCAGCTAGCGGCGCAAGCATGGTCAGGGCGAGCCAGATATCGCCGAGCTGCAGATGGTCGTGGCCGAAGTGGCCGAGTTCCAGGCTCAGCGCAAGTACACAAATCCACAAATAGATAAAGTGCAGAATGCGCGCAGCGCGGGTCTGTTCCGCGGAGACCGCCGGCAACGTGCGCCACGTCGCGGCGAGCCACAGCGCCCAGGCGGCGAGATGCCAGCCTTCGAGCGGACCGTGGTTGTCGAGCACGGTGAGCGCGATGAACGGCAGGCCGAGCACGATCGTCGCCGCGGCGGGAATCAGCAGCTCGCGCCAGGCGAGGCGGCGCGCGGCTTCGACCGCGATCAGCGCGGTGACGGAAAGAAATCCGAGCCACGCGTCCCAGCGCCGCACGGGCGTGACGAAGCGTTCGATCTCGTGGCCACCCGTCGTGTACCACCACAATCCGCCCCAGGCGAGGAAGATCATGCTCAGCGGCGCACGCGCGTCACGCTGAAACAGCAGGCGCGCGGTAATGAGGCCGGCCCCAGTGAGGATGGCGGAGCCGAAAAACTCGCCGTTGAGGATCGGCCGCAGACTTTCCGCGCCGGCGAGATGATCGATGAAGATCGCGCCGGCGGCGCCCTGCAGTGCATAGCCGATCCAGCGCGGCAGGCGCCGCCCCTGGCGCAGACCGAGCCAGACGAGGGCCGCGCCTTCGAGCGCGAATGTGCACGCGGTCGCCTGTGCAGAGAGCGCGAGCGGCACCGCGAGCGTGGCGAAGCCGAGTGCGAGCAGCGCGTGCGATTCGCCGAGCAGAATCCAGCGCCAGCGGCGCAATTCCAACGCCGCCAGCACAAAGTAGATCGCCGCGGCGCCTAGCGCGCTGAACGCGAGCGGCATGCGCGCGTAGTCGAGCAACACGGTCTGCAGTCCGAACACGACGAGCGGCGTGCCGAAGACGAGGCTGCCGTCGATCAAATCGCGCTGCTCGCCCGCCTGCCGGCGCGCGTAGAGCAGCGGAATCAGCAGATAGAAGGCGAAGAACAGCAGCAGAAACGGCTCGGTCGACGCGAACAGTTCGGGCCGATATTTGAGCGCGCCCCACAACGTGCCGACGCCGAAGGTGAAGACGAAGCCGGCGAGGTTGAGCACGCGCCACGGCTTGATCCAGGCGATAAAGAAGATCGCTGCGTTGAGCACGGCGTAGTAGGAGAACAGCGCGACGTGGTTGCCGCTGCCGTTGGATGCCAGGATCGGCGCGAGAAAGCCGCCGACGATCGCGAGTACGGCGAGTGCGAGCGCATCCTGCAGCACCGCGAGCACGCCCGCACCGGCGACGACGACAACGAGCAACGCGAACGTCAGCGTGGGTGGCAGCAATGCGTACAGTCGGTAGGCCGCGAAGATCGTCAGAATCAGCACGCCGATCGCGCCGCCCTGCAAGCTCAACGCGAACGCGCGGTGCGATTCGCGCTTGCGCCAGGCGAAGGCAAGCGCGGCGAGCGCGACGATGGCGACGCCGAGGAAGCGGAATTCGACCGGCACCGTCAGCCAGCCTTGGTCGGAAGCGTATTTGAAGAGATAAGCGACGCCGAAGAAGACCACGACGACGCCGACCTTGACCAGCGGATTGCCTTCGGTGAGCCAGCGCTTGATCCAGGCGACGGCGGGGTTGTCCGGACGCGGAGGTGCCGAGGGTCGTGGCGGTGTCTGGGGCAGAGCTCGCGACGGTAGCTCCGCCGCTCTCGGCGCTGATGCCGACACCGTGCGTAGATCAATCACCGGCTCGGCCGCGACCGGAACCGGTGCGGAGACGGACGGAGCCGGCACGGCCGCGCGCACGACCGATTGTGCCGGTGTCTGTGCCGCGGAAGTCGCTGGCGAAAGCGGCACGGCTGGGCGTATAGGCTCGTTCGCGTCGAGTGCCCGCAGCCGCGCTTCGAGCTGATCGATGCGCCGGCCGAGTTTGATCGTGCGCCCCAGCAAGAGGCCGCAGATCAGGCCGAACATCGTGCCGACCATGCCGACCGATTCGTCGAATACGATCCAGCTGATCCAGCCGCCGAAGATTGAGCCCACCAACATCAGAAGAAACGTCATTGTCTCTCGCTCCCCCAGCTCGCCGGCGCGAGCGTGTTCGAATCCCCGAGCGGATGCTAGCAGGTCAGTACAGCGGCGGCGCGCCCGCAGGCCGCGACTTGAAGCGCTTGTGCACCCACAGGTATTGCTCCGGCGCCTCGCGGACCATGCGTTCGATCACGCTATTGATGCGCGCGGTGTCGGCGGCGACGTCGTCGGTCGGGAAGTTTTCCAGCGGCGCTTCCAGACGCAGCGCATAGCCTTTGCCGTCAGGCAGGCGCTTGTGGAAGAACGGGATGACCGCGGCGCCAGACAGGCGCGCGAGATGATGCGTCGCCGTGATCGTCGCCGCTTCGATGCCGAAGAACGGCACGAACACCGCATCCTTGCCGCGCATGTCTTGGTCGGGCGCGTACCACAGCGCGCCGCCGCGCTTGAGGTATCGCACCGTCGCGCGAAGTTCGTCCTTGGTGAACATCGCCTCGGCGTAGCGCAGGCGCGCGCGCAGCACGGCGGCCTCGAACACGGGGTTATCCATGACGCGATACATGCCGGCGATGCGCAGGCGCTGCGAGACCAGGCGCGCGCACAGTTCCAGATGCGAGAAATGCGCGCCGACAAGGAGGACGCCCTGGCCGTTGCGGCGGCAGGCATCGAGATGCTCGAGTCCTTCGATCGAGCACGGCACGCGCGCGATCGCGCGGTCGCTGCCCATCCAGGCGTAGGCGAACTCGACGAGCATCATGCCGAGGTCGGCAAGAGAGGTGCGCAGCAACCAGTCGCGCTCGATGCCGTCGAGTTCGGGAAAGCAGATGGCGAGGTTGCGCTCCGCGATACGGCGGCGCTCGCCGGGCAATTGCCGCGTCAACGCCCCGAGCAAGCGGCCAAGCGCATACAGCGCGCGATAGGGCAGCAGGGCGACGAGTTTCAACACGCCGACGCCGAGCCAGGAGGGCCAACAGCGGGGCGAGCGCAGGTGGGAGGGTGAGTTCTCGGGCGCCGTCATTGCCCAAAGTATAGAAGATGGACCGCCGCGCCCGCCCGGCCGGCCCATGCCGCGGCCGGTGCGCAGTTATACTTCGCCATCTTCTTTCGCGCTTTCCGCACGTGCCGCTACGCCGTTTCCTCTACACCCTGACCATGTACCTGCTGACGCCGGCGATCCTTTACCGGCTCGCCGTACGCGGTCTGCGCTATCGCGAATACTTCGACCGCTGGCGCGAGCGTTTTGGCCATTCCACGGTCGAGCTCAAGGAAAGCATCTGGATCCACGCCGTGTCGATGGGCGAGGTCAACGCGGCGTTGCCGCTGATCGACGCGTTGATGGAGCGCTATGCCGGTGCATCGTTCGTGATCACCACGGTGACGCCGACCGGTTCCGAGCGCGTGCGCCGCGTCTACGGCGATCGTGTCGTCAATCTGTATCTGCCGTACGATCTGCCGACGTCGATCGGGCGCTTTCTCGACCGCATCCGTCCGCGCATCGCGCTGATCATGGAGACCGAGATCTGGCCGAACCTGTTCTTCGAATGCGAGGCGCGCGGCATCCCGCTGATCATCGCCAATGCGCGCCTGTCGGAAAAAAGTTTGCGCGGCTACTCGCCGATCCGTCCGCTCGTGCAGCGCGCGCTCGACGGCGTGAGCTACATCGCCGCGCAGTCGGCAACCGACGCGGCGCGCTTTGCCGAACTCGGCGCGTCGGCGGAACGGCTCGGCGTGATCGGCAATCTCAAATACGACATGAGCGTGCCGAAGCATCTGCTCGAGGAAGCCGCGGCGATGCGCGACGCCTGGGGCGCCCGCCGGCCGGTGTGGATCGCAGCAAGCACGCACGACGGCGAGGAACTGCCGGTGCTGAAGGCGCACGCGGAGGTGCTGCGGCGCTTCCCCGACGCGCTGATGCTGCTGGTGCCGCGCCATCCCGAACGCTTCAAGCCGGTTGCGCTGGCCTGCCGCAGCTTCGGCTTCGTCACGCGCACGCGCAGCGAAGACGGCATGGCGACGTCGGATACGCAATGCTTCGTCGTCGACACGCTCGGCGAGTTGTTGAATTTCTACGCCGCGGCCGATGTCGCCTTCGTCGGCGGCAGCCTCGTGCCGATCGGCGGGCACAACGTGCTCGAGCCGGCCGCACTCGCGGTGCCGGTCGTGGTCGGTCCATACATGTTCAATTTCGCCGAGATCAGCGCCAACCTCACCACCGTCGGTGCGTCGCTGCAGGTGCTCGACGGCGACGAACTCGGTGCCGCGATCACGCGCCTGTTCGCCGACAGCGCGCTGCGTAAGCGCGTCGGCCAGGCCGCGCAGCAGGCGTTCGAACGCGAGCAGGGCAGCGTGCTGCGCACCTTGGCGATCATGGAGAAATTGCTCGAAGGCAACGGCGGCGCGGTAGCTCGCGCCGGTTAGCGCATCGGTCAGACCCGGCCGCCGCGCCGCGACTTCGCATAGGTGTCGAACGCCACCGCGAACACGATGATGATGCCGATGACGACTTGTTGGTAATACGCGGAGACGTCGAGCATCACCAGCCCGTTGAGCAACACGCCGAGCAGCAGCGAGCCTACCACCGTGCCGCCAACCCCGCCGATGCCGCCGAACAGACTGGTGCCGCCGATCACCACTGCGGCGATGACGCGCAGTTCGTAGGACACCCCCGCCACTGCTTCGGCCGAACCCAGGCGCGCCGACAGCAGAAATCCGGACAGGCCCGACAGCAGACCCATGATCGCGTAGACGCTGACCAGGATTTTCTTCACATCGATGCCCGAGAGGCGCGCCGCTTCCGCGTTGCCGCCGACTGCGTAGACCTGCCGGCCGTAGCGGGTGTAGCGCGCGACGACGAAGCCGGCGAAGGAGACGGCGATCAGCAGCAGCACCGGCACCGGGATGCCGAGCACGGCGCCGCGTCCCCACCAGCGATAACCCGCATCGAAGCCGCCGATCGGGCCGCCGTCGCCGAGAATCAGAGTCATGCCGCGCCAAACGGTGAGGCCGCCAAGCGTGACGATGAACGGCGGCACGTGAAGGCGCGTTATCGCCAGGCCGTGCAGCAGACCCGCAAGTGTGCCGACGCCGCAGGCGACGCCGAGTCCGACCAGCCAGGACAAAGCGAAGTCGCCGCCGAGCGCGCGCACGAGGAATGCCCCACATATCGCCGAGAAGGCGAGCAGGGAACCGACCGCGAGATCGACACCGGCGGTCAGGATGACGTAGGTCATGCCCACCGCCATGATGCCGTAGATCGAAACTTCGGTGAGGATGTTGCTGATGTTGCGCAGCGAGAGAAAGCGCGGTTGCGCGATGGCGAAGAACAGCACGAGCACAGCGAGCACGAGCAGCACGCCGTACCGTTCGACGAAGCCGAACAGGTCGGGCGATTTCTTCGGTGCAAGAGCGCTGCCGGCGGTTGTGGACATGTCGGATTTCATCGTCAGGCGGGAAGCGGAATGGGCTCGGCGGGAACAGAGACGGCGTCCGCGCCGATTGCCATCAGGCGCATCAGGCGCTCCTCGGTCGCGTCGGCCGCGGACACGACGCCGGTGATGCGGCCTTCGCGGAACGTGACGATGCGATCGCTGATCGCCATCACTTCCGCCAGTTCGGAAGAGATCGCGATCACCGCGACGCCTTCGTCGGCGAGATCGAACAACACCTGATGCACTTCGGCCTTGGCGCCGACGTCGATGCCGCGCGTCGGTTCGTCGACGATAAGCACTTTGGGTTTGAGCGCCATACAGCGCGCGAGCAAAACCTTTTGCTGGTTGCCGCCGGAAAGCGTGCCGATCGCGGCTTCGCCGTCGGTCATCTTGATCCGCAGACGTTGGCGAAAATTTTCCAGCAGCTCGGCTTCGCGGTTTTCGTCGATCATCCAGCCCCACTTGCGCAGGTGGCCGAGGCTCGGCAGCGTCAGATTGCTGCGGATCGAGTGGCTGAGAAAACAACCCTGCTGCTTGCGGTCCTCGGGCACGAGCGCGATGCCGTTGGCGAGGCCGTCCTTCGGCGATTTCAGATGTTCGAGACGTGTGCCGTTGAGATAGATCACGCCGGAGTCGCAGGCATCCGCACCGAAGATCACGCGCGCGAGCTCAGTGCGTCCGGCGCCGACGAGTCCGGCGAAACCGAGGATTTCGCCCGGCCGCGCTTCGACCGACAGATCGTCGAGCTTGAGCGCGCAGCCGCCGAGGTCCTTCGACCGCGTGATGTGGTCGGCTCTCAGCACGGGCGTCGGACTGTGCATATGCGGCGCCGGCGACACGCGCTTGAGCACTTCGATATCGCGGCCGACCATACAGCGCACAAGCTCGGCGACCGTCGTGTCGGCGACGTTGCCGGCGGCGACGTATTTGCCGTCGCGGAACACGGTGTAGCGGTCGCAGAGCGCTTTCACTTCGGCGAGCCGGTGCGAAACGTAGACGACGCTGACGCCGCGGCGCTTGAGATCGCGCACAACCTCGTGCAGCGTGTCCACTTCGCGCGCGGACAGCGCGGCGGTCGGCTCGTCCATGACGATAAGCTTGGCCTGCATGGTCAGCGCTTTGGCGATTTCGACCATCTGCTGCTGGGCGACGCTGAGCCGTTTCAAATCGACCTTCGCGTCGAGGGCGAGGCCGAGGTCGTCGAGGATCGCCTGCGCGTCCGCGTACATCTTGGTCCAGTCGATCAAGCCGCCGCGCAGCGGTTCGCGGCTGAGGTACATGTTCTCGGCGACGGACAACGCCGGCAGCAGATTGAACTCCTGATAGATAGTGACGATGCCGGCGCGCTGGCGTTGGTTCGGCGTGTCTTTCGGCGACAAGGCGCCGCCGTCGAACCACAGGCTGCCGCCGTCGGCGGCCTGCGCGCCAGCGAGAATCTTCAGCAGGGTCGATTTGCCGGCGCCGTTTTCGCCAAGCAGCGCATGCACCTCGCCGTGGCCGACGCTGAGGTGCACGCCGTCGAGCGCGACGACTCCGGGAAAATGCTTGGTGACATTCTCGATACGCAGCAGAGGAGGATTCATCCGGCGCCTCGTGCGATGACGAAGGAGAAGGTCACTTGACCTCGCCGATGCGCGCGGCGTCGCCGAGGTTGTCGCGCGTGATCAGGATCGGCGCGATCGCGACCGAGTGCATCGGCGTCTGCTCGCGGATGTTTGCGACGAGGGCGTCGAGCGCGGTGCGCACCTGACGGCCTGGATCCTGCTCGACCGTGGCGAGCATCTCACCGTGCTTGACGCGAGCGAGTGCGTCGGGAATCGCATCGAAGCCGATCACCTGGATTCCGGCGTTGCGCAGACCCGCCTGTGCAATGGCCTCGAGCGCGCCGAGAGCCATGTCGTCGTTCGATCCGAGGATGACGTTCGGCGGATGTCCGGTCAGCGCGGTGAGAATGTTCTGCGTAACCGTGAGCCCCTGGTCGCGCGCCCAGTTTGCCGTCTGCTCGGCGACGATGCGGTATTTCGGGCCGAGCCGCGCGATCGTCTCGTGCATGCCGCGCGCGCGATCGTCCGCGGTATTGCTGCCCGGCTGGCCGAGAAGGATGACGATGTCCGCGCCGTCGGGAAACGTCTTCGCCGCAAGCTCGGCCATCATGCGCCCGCCGGCCACATTGTCGGCGCCGACGTGCGGCACCGGTGTGGTGGTGCCGATGAGATCGCGGTCGACGGTGATGAGCGGGATGTGTTCGTCGATCGCGTCGTCCGCTGCGTAGGCCAGCGAGCGTGCATCGTTCGGCGCCATGATGATGCCGGCCACGCCCTGGCTGACGGCGTTTTCGATGTTCGCCATTTGCTCGGGCGAAGACGACTGTCCGTCGACGACGACGAGGTGCACGCCGAGTCGCTTCGCTTCGATGCGCGCATGCTTGGCCATCTCGACGAAGAACGGTTCGGCCATGCTGTGGAAGCTCGCGACGATTTTTTCATCGCGCGCATGCACGGCCGCAGCGGCGGCGATCAGTGCCGCCGCGAGCGCGGCTTTCGACGCGAAATTTTCGAAGATCGGTTTCACGCGTGATTCGATCGCCGGAACGAACGGGAACGGGACGCTGCGCTCTCCTCGTCGAACGGTCTGCGGCGGGCGAGCGAACTGGGCAACTGCGGTTTAATCCGCTTCAGCGGAACTTGCAATTTGCATTGCAACAAAAAGAATTCTGCAAAAAAAATTCTATTTCGCCGCGAGCGGCAATCGGCGGTGCGACCGATGAAGGAAGGGGAAGACTCCGCGCCGGTTGCGGCAGCTGGAATGCGCAGGAGAAAGAAGCGCTAAGTGAGGTACTCGAACGGGACTCGACGAACCGAGTCCCGCCTTTCCGCTAAGTCGAAGATTGAAAGCCGGGCGTGATCCGGCGCATTCGCCGAGATCACGCCCGCGATGCGTCACAGCAGCAGCGCGTTGACCGCTTCGAGGTCCTTCGCCGCCATCACGCCGGCCGCCTGCTTGAGCTGCAGGCCGCTGAGCACGAACTGGTGGCGCGCCTGCGAGTACGAGCTTTGCGCCTGCAGCAGGGTGCTCTGGCTGGTCAGCACGTCGAGAATGGTCTTCGTGCCGACTTCGAAACCGGCCTGGGTCGCATCGACCGCGCTCTGCGCCGAGACGACCGCGGCCTTCGCCGCTTCCACTTCGCTGATACCGGCGATCACCGCGCGATAGGCATTGCGCGTGTTCGCGTTCACCGTGCGGCGGGTGAATTCGAGTTGGTCCTGCGCTGCGTCGCGCTGATAAACGGCTTGGCGGGCCTGCGAAGAGACGAGGCCGCCGGTGAAAATCGGGATACTGAGAGTGATGCCGATCGACGTGACACCGTTGATGCTGTTGCCGTGCAGCGGACCTTCGGCCGCGCTGTTGGCGGCGAAATAAGTGTTGTCGCCCCAGCCCGGCGTTACCTGGCGCTTCAGCGTCGCGTTCAGCGTCGGAAGGTGCCCGGAGCGCGCGGTCTGGATGCTGTATTCGGCCGAGTCGACCGACTTCTGCGCCGAGGCGAGCGTCGGGTTCTGCTTGCCGGCGAGATCGACCCAGGTCTGCATGTCGGCGGGGGTCGGCTTGTCGAGCGGAATCGGATCGCGCAGTTTCTTCAGGTCGCCGAAATTCTTGCCGATGATTTGCACCACGCCTTCGCGCGCCGTCTCGACCGCGTTCTGCGCGGTGATGACCTGTGCGACCGCCGCGTCGTGCTGCGCGCGGGCGACGTGCACGTCGGTGATCGCCGAGAGACCGACCTTGAAACGCTCGTCGGCCTGGTCGAGCTGCTTCTGTAGCGACTTCTCGTTGAGCTGCGAGAAGGTGAGCTGATCTTCGGCTGTGAGCACGTTGAAATACGCGGTCGCGGTGCGTACGAGCAGGTCCTGCGACGCGGCGTCGTAGGTGAAGTCCGCACCTTCGGACAGTGCATTCGCGCTGCGCAAGCGAGTGATGTTGCCCCAGTTGAACAGCGACTGGTCCAGCTCCACGCCCGCTGAGCGCGAACGGCTGCGTTGGTATTCACCGGCCGAGATGACTTGGTACTGATTGCTCGTGCTGCCGTCCGGGTTCTGTACTGTCACCAGCTGCGGTCCGCTGCTGTTGCTGCCGGTGTCGGTACGCGAATAGCCGTAGTTGCCGCTGATCTGCGGTAGCAAGGCCGCGCGCGCCTGCGGCGAACCTTCCTTCGTTGCGAGGCGATTGGCGTCGGCGGTGGCCAGCGTCGGGTCGGCCTGACGCGCGTCCATGTAAATCTGGCTCAGGTCTTCCGCGCGCAGCGGCGAGGACAGAACGGCGACGGCGATCGCTGCGGCCAGAGCGCCGAATCGGATGCCGCTGCGTGCGGCATTGTGGATTAGTTTATTTTTCTGCATTGTGGATTTCCTTGAGTAACGTGTTCCCGCAGTCCGGCACGCGGGTGCTCAGAGCACGAAGCGCGGGGCCGGCGCCGCGTGGGAAAGATAGGGTAGATCGGTTTCGAACAACGCTTGCTCGTTCCAGTCGCCGCCGGCGGCACGCGTGTACAGCACAGCGCGCTGCACCGGCGATTGGCCGACGATCGCGAACAGCCGGCCGCCGGGCTTGACCCACTCGCGCCAGCGTGGCGGAAGCGCAGCGACGGCGCCAGTGACAACCATCACGTCGAATTGCCGATTCGGTTGATATTCATTGACCGCTTCGGCGCACTCGAGCTTGGCATTGCCGACACGCGCGGCGGCAAGACGGTTGCGCGCCGCGTCGACGAAATCAGCATGCTGTTCGACGCTGACGATCTCGCCCGAGAGGCGCGCGAGGCAGGCGGTGAGAAAACCCGCGCCCGTGCCGATTTCGAGCACGCTCTCGTTCTTGCTCGGAACGACGGCCTGAAGCACGCGGCCTTCGACGACCGGTTTCATCATGATTTCGCCGTGGCCGAGCGGCAGCTCCATGTCGGCGAAGGCGAGATCTTTCACCGCGTCGGGGACGAAATCCTCGCGCCGGATCGCGCTGAGCGCTTCGAGCACACGCTCATCGAGCACGTCCCAGGGACGCACCTGTTGTTCGATCATGTTGTTGCGGGCGAGTTCGATGTTGAGCGACATGGCGGGCTTCCGGCTTTTTCGAAAAGAATCAAAGGATAAAGTCTGGGGTCTACGCCGGCAATCGTACGATGCCGCAGATCGCGACAACGTCCGAAGTGCCGGAAGTCATTCAAACCTTCCCGCCCGACGCGGCATCGCTGACGCAGTGCGCCCGCGAGCGAGTCGGCGAGATGATGTTACCGGTCAGTCACAAAGCGAATGTTACTGGTCGGTAACGGTTGCGTCAAGACGGTCTGGCGGTCCGAATTCAGTGACCGCCCGCGCCCGCGACCGCCACCTGCGCGCCTGCATCGATGGCAGGATGCGCGACGGGCTCGTCGCGTCGCACGCGGAACCACGCGGCGTACAGTGCCGGCAGGAACAGCAGCGTCAGCGCCGTGGCGACAAGCAGACCGCCCATGATCGCCACCGCCATCGGCCCGTAGAACGCCGAGCGTGACAGCGGAATCATCGCGAGGATCGCGGCGAGCGCGGTCAACACGATCGGGCGGAAGCGGCGCACGGTCGCATCCACCACGGCGGTCCAGCGCGCGTGGCCGGCGGTGATGTCCTGCTCGATCTGGTCGACGAGGATCACCGAGTTGCGCATGATCATGCCCATCAGCGCGATCGTGCCGAGCATCGCGACGAAGCCGAACGGCACGTGGAACACGAGCAGGAACAGGGTCACGCCGATCAGGCCGAGCGGTGCGGTCAGGAACACGAGCATCACGCGGCTGAAGCTGCGCAACTGAATCATCAGCACGGTCAGCACAACGATGAGGAACAGCGGCATGCCGGCGTTGACCGAAGTCTGACCCTTGGCCGATTCCTCAACCGCGCCGCCGACTTCGAGCAGATAGCCCGGCGGCATCGAGGCCTTGATCGAATCGAGTTGCGGCAGCACCTGCGCGGTCACGGTCGGCGCGGTGGTCGTGCCGTAGATGTCGCCGCGGACCGTTACCGTCGGCAGGCGGTTGCGGCGCCAGATGATGCCTTCCTCGAAACCGTAGCTGACGTTCGCGATCTGCTTGAGCGGGATCGCCTTGCCCGACGGCGTCGGCACTGCGAGGCTTTCCAGCATCGACAATTGTGCGCGCTCGTCGGTCGGTCCGCGCAGGTCGACTTCGATGAGTTGGTCGCGCTCGCGGTAGTACGTCACCGGCACGCCCGAGAGCGAGCTCTGCAGGAAGTTGGCGAGATCCTGCGAAGACACGCCGAGCACACGCGCGCGCTCCTGGTCGATGTCGAGCTTGACCACCTTGGACGGTTCTTCCCAATCGAGATTGACGTTGCGCAGGGTCGGATTCTGGCGCATCACGTCAGCGATCTTGCGCGCCAGCCCGCGCACGGTCGCGATATCCGCGCCGGATACACGGAACTGCACCGGATAGCCGACCGGCGGGCCGTTCTCGAGACGCACGACGCGCGGACGCAATTCGGTGAAATCCTTGTCGAACAGCTCGATCAGGTCGGCGCGGAGCTTCTCGCGGTCGGCGAGCGACTTCGTCAGCAGCACGAATTCGGCGAAGCTCGCCTGCGCCAGCTGCTGGTCGAGCGGCAGATAGAAACGCGGTGCGCCGCTGCCGACGAAACTGACGTAGTTTTCCAGTTCGGGGCGCTTGGCGAGCCAGGCTTCGAGCTTCTTCACCTGCGCTTCGGTGGCGTTGAGCGAAGCGCCTTCGGTCAGCTTGAGATCGACCATCAACTCGGGCCGCGTCGAGTCGGGGAAGAATTGCTGCTGGACCATGCCGAAGCCGGCGATCGACAGCACGAACGCCGCGACCGTGGCGCCGATCACCGCCCAGCGATGGCCGACGCACCATTCGACGAGGCTGCGGAACGTACGATAGAACGGCGTCGCGTACGGATCGTGATCGCTGTGCGGCGGATGCTCACCGGTAACGATGCGGCGCAGGCGCGGCGGCAGTTTGTGCAGCCAGGAATTCGCCGGCGGCGGGGCTTGATCGCGCTCGGGCAGGAGCTTGTAGCCGAGATAGGGGATCAGCATCACCGCGGCGACCCAGGAGATCAGCAGCGCGATCGTCACCACTTCGAAAATCGAGCGCGTGTATTCGCCGGTGCCCGATTTCGCCGTTGCGATCGGCAGGAAGCCTGCGGCGGTGACGAGCGTGCCGGTCAGCATCGGGAATGCGGTCGAGGTGTAGGCGAACGCAGCCGCACGGACACGGTCGTAACCCTGTTCGATCTTGATCGCCATCATCTCGACCGCGATGATCGCGTCGTCGACGAGCAGGCCGAGTGCGAGCACGAGCGCGCCGAGCGAGATCTTGTGCAGATCGATGCCGAAGTACTTCATTGCCGCGAACGTCATCGCCAGCACGAGCGGAATCGACAGCGCGACGACGAGGCCGGTGCGCAGGCCGAGCGAGAAGAAGCTCACGAGCAGAACGATGAACACCGCCTCGGCCAGCGTGTGTACGAATTCCTCGACCGAGCGCGCGACCGCGCGCGGCTGGTCGGTGACGCGTTCGAGTTCGAGGCCGACCGGCAGCGTCTGCTGCAAGCGCGCGATCGTCGTGTCGAGATTTTTGCCGAGATGGATGATGTCGCCGCCCGCGCGCATCGACACAGCAATGCCAAGCGAGTTCCTGCCCATAAAGCGCATGCGCGGATTCGGCGGATCGGCGTAGCCGCGCGTGATGTTGGCAATGTCGCCGAGGCGGAACAGATTGCCGTTTGCGCGGATCGAGATGTTGCGAATCGCCTCGGTCGAATCGAACGCGCCGGTCGGGCGCAGGTAGATGCGGTCGCTGCCGGTCTCGAAACTGCCGGCCGGGTTGATGTTGTTCTGCGTAGCAAGCGTCTGCTGCAGTTGGTCGAAGGTGACGCCGAGCGTGGCAAGCTTGGCGTTGGACAGCTCGATCGTGACCTTCTCGTCCTGCAGGCCGAGGAACTGCACCTTGGCGACGTCGGGGACACGCAGCATCTCGAGCTTGAGGCGCTCGGCATAGTCGCGCAGCTGCGCGTCCGAATAACCTTCGCCGCTCAAGGCGTAGATATTGCCGAAGGTGTCGCCGAACTCGTCGTTAAAGAACGGGCCGAGAATGCCCTGCGGCAAGGTGTAGCGGATGTCGCCGATCTTCTTGCGCACCTGGTAGAAGAAGTCGGGCACGTCGCTCGCTGGCAACGAATCCTTGATCACGACGAAGACCATCGATTCGCCGGGGCGCGAGTAGCTGCGCAGGTAGTCGACCTGCGGCAGTTCCTGCAGTTTCTTCTCGATCTTCTCGGTCACCTGTTCGGTGACTTCGGGCGCAGTCGCGCCGGGCCACTGCGTCTGCACGACCATGACTTTGAAGGTGAACGGTGGGTCTTCGGACTGGCCCAGGCCCATGTACGACCACACGCCGAGCGCGGCGAGCAGGACGATAAAGTAGCGCAGCAGCGCTTGGTTGCGCAGCGCCCATTCGGAAAGATTGAAGCGGCTCATGCGTGTGCGTCCGTCGTCGCGCGCGCCGGTGTCGCGTCGGCATGGCGCCCGATCTTGCCCAGATGGGTGTAGCCGAAGCCCGCGACGTACTTGAGCCCATAGCCGAGCGCGCGGTCGAAACCGATGTGCGCGCACCAGATCAGCCCGGCGGCGAACAGCGGCGGCGAGACGATGTACGCGCTCGTCGACAGCAGGATCACCGGACCGAGATACGAATGCGCCGCGTTGTACGCGATCGCGCCGACGCGGTTGCCGGCGAGATAGCCGAGGAAGGAGAGGTCGGGTGCGAGAAAGCAGAGCGCAAACACGCCCCAGCTGTATTCGCTTTGCCGATATAGGGCGACGGCGACGAAGAAGGCGGCGAGGCCTTCCAGACGCAGAAGCAGGCGCACGCCGCCGGCGGCGCCCGCGCTCGTCGAAGCGAGGTTTGCGGAATCGCGGATCATTTTATCCTCCGAAAAAGCCGACGCCCTTGGCCATCAGCGCCGCGCAGAGAATCAGCACGGCGAGCAGGGCGAGTTCGATGTGTACGATGGAGCGCAGCTTGCGTTGAGCATCTGCGCTCACGGCAGGCGCGCGGTTTTCCGCGAGCGCCTTGCGCCAGGAAAGAAAGGTCAGCGTGGGCTGGATCGAAAGCAAGCCGATCGCGGCGAACAGAATCATTTTCGCGATGAACGGCGCGCTGTGCAGGTAGTAGCCAGTGCCCTTTTCGAACCAAACCACGCGCGCGATGCCGATCACGATGATCGCCATCGCGGCGATGCCGTAGATGCGGTCGACATTGAGCAGGCGGCGCGCGCTCGCGACCGTCAGCTCGCCGCGCAGAGTGACGAGCTCGACGACGAGCGTCGCGGCAAGCGCGAACGCGGCGAGATGATGGGCGAACGCGACCAAGGCCGAGAGCAGCATGGCGAATCTCTTACAGCGCGAGTGGACGGTTGAGCGCGTCGATCGGTGCGATCGCCTCGCCTTCGCGCAGCTTGTGCACGCCGGCGGTGACGATCCAGTCCTGCATGCCGACGCCGCCCGACAGGGTGATGCCCTGTTCGCGATAGGACGCGACGGTGACCGGCGCCAGCTTTACCTGGCGCGTCTTCGCATCGACGACCCACACGGCCGGCTTGCCGGCGAGCTCGTGCAGCGCGGACAGCGGAATCAGCGTCTGCCCTGCAGCAGCGCCCTCGGCGAAATAGACGCGCGCGGTCTGGCCGAAGCGCGGCGCCTGTGTCGAATCGTCGAAACTGATGCGCACGCGATACGTGCGCGTGATGCGGTCGGCCTCGGGGCCGATTTCGCGCAGATGGCCGCCGAGGCGCTTGCCGGCGTCGGCCCAGGATTCGATCGCGAACGGCGTGCCGACCTTGTACGCGCTGATCCGATTCTCCGGCACGGCGATCTCGACTTCGGCCGCGCCGTCGCGCGCGAGCGTGGCGATGGTCTGGCCGGCGGCGACGACCTGGCCCGCTTCGGCGTTCAGCGCGGTGATCACGCCGGCATGGTCGGCGCGCAGGCTTGTGTACTCGGCTTGGTTCTGCGCGACGGCGAACGCGGCCTGCGCCTGCTGCACCTGCGCTTGCGCCGCCTTGAGCGCATTCGCCTGCGCGTCGACCTGAGTGCGGCTGATGTAGTTCTTCGCGAGCAGCGCCTGATAGCGGTCGAAGTCGGCCTGAGCAAGGTCGCGCGCCGCCTTCGCCGCGGCGAGGTTGGCGCCGGCACTGCCGACCTGCAGTTGCAGGTCCACCGGGTCGAGCTCGGCGATCACCTGGCCGGCGTCGACGTGGTTGCCGACATCGAGCTTGCGCGTCTTGATCTTGCCGTTGACGCGGAAGCCGAGCTGGCTCTCGAAGCGGGCGCGCACGTCGCCGGAATAGACCTCGGCATTGATCGCGTCGGCCGGCTGCGGATGGGCGACAATGGCATTGCGCGGCGACTCGGGCACGGCGGCGTGGCTGCCGCAACCGGCAAGGACGAGGGCGCCGGTCAGGGCGAGGGCCGCGCCTGCGCCGCGGGCGGCGAGTCGAAGGGAAGCGCGAAAGAGGGCGTCGGACATGGCTTCAAATTCCGTACTGGCTAATAAATTGAGTGATTGCTGCGGGGCAGATTGCGAACCCGGACGAATCGCGCAAAAGTTAAGTTGCGGAAAGTCGAACGGTTTTTGTCTCTTACAGCGAACTTTGTGCTATCCTACAATTAATAAACTGAACTGTCCAGTATTTATTGTGCCAAAAGTGCCGCAATTCTGGACATCAACCCACCGAGTCCGAACAATGTCGATGTCATGTCCGTATTAGCCGTCACCAAACCCATCGGCCCCGGCCGCCCGAAAGATATGGAAAAGCGCGCCGCGATTCTCGAAGCGGCCAAGCAGCTTTTCGTCAAGCAGGGCTTCGAGGGCACCAGCATGGACGCCATCGCCAATAAGGCGGGCGTGTCCAAGCTCACCGTCTACAGTCACTATCGCGACAAGGAAACGCTGTTCGCCGAAGCCGTGCGCAGCAAGTGCGACACGCTGATGCCGGACGAGCTGTTCCAACCCGATCTCAAAGGTCCGCTGCGCAAGCAGCTGCTGGCGATCGCACGCGCGTTCTTCAGCCTGATCACGAGCGAAGACGCGATCGCGATCCACCGCACGATCATCGCCAACTCGCGCACCGCGCCGAAACTGGCGGATCGGTTCTGGCAGGCGGGCCCGCTCAAAGTGCAGGAAGGGCTGGAGTCGTTCCTGCGCGCGGAAGTCGAGGTCGGCAAGCTCGATATCCCTGACATGCATCGCGCGGCGACGCAGTTCTACTGCCTGCTCAAGGGCGAATGCTATGCGCGCATGGAGTTCGGCTGCGGCGAGCCGCCGACCGCGCGCGAGATCGACGAGCACCTCAACGCCACGGTCGATTTCTTCCTGCGCGCCTACGCGCCGCGCTGAGCGCGGCGGTTTCCCCTACGGCGGCGACTTCTCGCCGCCGTGCATCTTTCGGTTTTGAGAGAAGCGTTGCGCTAGCGCGCGGACTTCGTCGGCGCCCCATCGAGTTGTTCGAGCGTCGCCGCCGACGCCATGCGTTCGGCGCGCAGCTTCGCCGCGACCGCTTCGGCCTGCGCCATCGAGCGCAGCAGGTTGCCGCCCGCGAGTTTGCCGAGGTCGGCATCGCTCCAGCCGCGACGCGCGAGTTCGGCGAGCAGCGCCGGATACTTGTCGACACCCTCGAGGCCGCTCGGCGTCGATGGCATGCCATCGAAGTCGGAGCCGATACCGACGTGGTCGACGCCGGCGATTTTGGCGACATGCTCGATGTGGTCGGCAACTTCAGAAAGCATGACCTTCGGCTCCGGATGCGCCTTGTCCCACTCGGCCAGCGCGGCCTTCGCGCGTTCGGGATCGCCGATGTACAGACCGCCGAACGGCGGAGCGTTGTAGCGCGTCTGTTCGGCGCCGCGATCAGCGTCCCAGTGGCGGTGCGCCTCAGAAATGTACGACAACGCGAAGTTCACCATGACCACGCCGCCGTTCTTGGCGACGCGGCGCAGTACGTCGTCGGAGACGTTGCGCGGATGGTCGTCGAGCGCGCGCGCCGAGGAGTGCGAGAACATCACCGGCGCCTGCGACACGTCGAGTGCGGCGCGCATTGTCTCCTCGGAAACATGGGAGAGATCGACGAGCATGCCGAGGCGATTCATCTCGCGTACGACTTCCTTGCCGAACGGCGTGAGGCCGTGGTGCGCGGGCGTGTCGGTGGCCGAGTCGCCCCAGTCCGTGTTCGATGAATGCGTGAGCGTCATGTAACGCACGCCGGCGTCGTAGTACTCGCGCAGCATGGCGAGCGAATTGTTGATCTGATGGCCGCCCTCAATGCCGATCAGCGAAGCGATCTTGCCTTCCTTGTGGATGCGACGGATATCCGCCGCGGTGTAGGCCATGGCGAAATCGCGCGGCCAGCGCGCCGTCATTCTTTTGACGAGATCGATCTGTTCGAGTGTGACCTGCACGGCCTCGGGACCCTTGATCGATACCGGAATCCACACCGACCAGAACTGGCCGCCGACATGGCCGGCGCGCAGGCGCGGGATGTCGGTCATCAGCGGCGCGCCTTCGTCGCCCGCCGGGACCGGCAGCTTCGAGGTGTCCGCGGCGAGGTCGATTTTCGCTGGATCGCTGGCGAAGCGCGTGCGGATATTCCAGGGCAGATCGTTGTGGCCGTCGATCAATGGCGTCGCCGCGAGCACGCGTGCGACGCGGGCCTCGACATTGTCGCCGGCCGCCGACGCGGGGTTCGCAGTGGCGAGTGCAAAGGTGATTGCAAGCGGAAGCGTGAAACGCAACGGAGCAGAAATCATTTTTTGGCCTCGACCGGAGTGAACATCAGATCCTGATAGTCATAGCTGAAATCGGCCAGCGGCGATACCGGCTTCATCGTCACGCGCTCGACTTTGCCGTCGGCATTGATCGCAAAGGTGACATACGCAGGTTCGATCGTCTTGTCGTCGAAGCGCGTGACGAAGCTGTCGTACTGCCAATGGTCGAGCGCGCCACCCATGCGTGGCGTCGACTTGAAGTCGATCGTCAGCTTGCCCTTCGCGAGGCCGACATCGATATTGCCATACCAAGGATCGTTGTAGGTGCCGGCGTAGCGCGCCAGCGCCAACGACGGGCCGACCTTTGCCGGCGTCGCCGCCTTCGTCTTGTACGTTTTGAGCCCCTCGGCGATGCGCTGCTTTTTGAAATCGCGGAACTTCGCCGGCCAGTCGTTGAGCGGCACGCCGAGGTAATGGTCGAGCAGCTCGAACAGCAAGCCATTGATGATCTCGCCATCTTCGCTGTTGATCGTGATCGAGAAGCCGATCTTCTTGTCCGGAACGAGCACGACCGCTGTGAGTTCGCCGAACACCGCGCCGCCGTGCCAGATGATCTTCGTGCCGCGATAATCGCGTACGTCCCAGCCGAGCGCGTAGGTGTCGAACAGCGGCTGCGTGGCCTTGAGCGCATCCGGGCGCGGCGCGATCGGCTGCAGCACCATCGGCTTCCACATTTCTTTCTGCGCTGCTTCGCTGAACAAATGCGCGTCGCTGTCGACGAGCTTGCCGCCGGCGAGTTGGATGCGCAGCCAGCGCGACAGGTCATTCGCGCTGATCGACAAGCCGCCGGCCGGCGCGGCGTTGCGGCCGAGTTCGTCGCGCTCGTCGAGCACTTCCTGGTCGCCCACGCCGCGCAGGCCGCCGTTCATGCGCGCGTGCGGCCAGGCGCGATTCGGATTGGCGAAGTGCGAGTCAGCGTCGGCCGTCGCGTGCAGCATGCCGGCCGGCTTGAACAGATGCTCGACGGTGAAATGTTCCCAGGTTTCGCCGGTGACCGCCTCGATCAGCTGGCCGGCGACCATGTACAACACGTTGTCATAGGCGAAGCCGCTGCGAAAGCTCGTCGCCGGCTTGATGTAGCGCAGGCGCTTGACCGATTCGGCGCGCGACAGGTTCGTGCGCGGCACGAACATTAAATCGCCCGCACCGAGGCCGAGGCCGCTGCGATGCACGAGCAAGTCGCGGATCGTCATCTCGCGCGTCACCCACGCGTCGTACATCTGGAAACCGGGCAGGCGATCAACGACCTTATCGTCCCAGCCGATTTTTCCCGCGTCGACGAGGATGGCGAGATCGGCCACGGTCATCGCCTTGCCGGTCGAGCCGGTGTCGAACAGCGTGTCGGCATCAACCTTCTCGGGCGAGCCGAGTTTACGCACGCCGAAACCTTGCGCGAACACGACCTTGTCGCCTTCGACGATGGAGATCGACATGCCGGGCACGCCGATCTCCTTGCGCAGCGATTCGACGCGCTGCTCGAAGCCGTCGGGAGGCGCCGCGGCTGCGAACAGGGGACAGGCCATCAGCAACGCGAGCGGCAGCGAACGTTTCATGGGATCTCCTGGGCAATGGCGGGGCGGCGGCGCAGACGCGCGACACCGATGGTCTGCAGAGGTACGACGTAGACGAGAAGAAAAAGGACGGCGAGCAGACGATAGCCTTTGGCGATCAGCGCGACGAGGCCGATGCGATCGGCGAGCAGCATGCAGACCGAAAGCAAGACGAGGGCGATGAGCAAACGCGCGCGCGCTGACAGCGCCGTGCCGCGCGCGGCCAACCACGTCTTCTCAATGCGCTCGTTGACCGCGTGCACGGCGCCGGTGCCGCTTTCGAGCAACGCGGCGAAGATCATGAGCTGGAACAAAAGATGGAACAGCGGCAGATTCATCTGGCGCAGAAGAAAATCCGATGGCAGTATCTCTGCGCCGATCACTGGATAGAACGCGATCATGCAAGTGAAGAACAAAATCGCCGGCAGGATCGCGAGCGGGCCGGCGATCGCGCCGGCGACGATGGCATCGCGGTCGCTGCGCAGGTGTCGCAGCACCGGCAGGATGACGACCGCACCGATGATGTTGTAGCTGGCGTAGGTGATGCCGCCGAGTGCCCAGTTCGCCGTCGCCGGCACATTGCTCGCGAAACCGGCCGCGATACGATCGCCGAAGCGCGTGAAGGCGAGAATCACGAACAGGAAATAGACGCCGTAGAGCAGGAACGAGACGTATTTGAACAGGCGCTCGACCGAGGCGTTGCCGAACATCGCAAAGCCGGCGATCGCGATGAGCAGGGCGAGTGTGCCGACCAGGTGCGGCAGTCCGGCTAGCGCGGAGCCGATCTCGCCGGCGGCGGCGCCGAACACGGCGAGGATCAGCACGACGAAGATGAGGTAGGCAGCCTCGAACACGACCCAGCCGCGACCGAGCAACGCGCGGAAGAAGCTCAAATAGTCGCGTGCGCCGTATGCACGGGCGAACAGGAACGTGGCGATGCAGACGAGGCTCCATATCAGCATCGCAAGCACCATCGCGGCAAGCCCGCCCCAAGGGCCGGCGGGCAGGAAAAATTCGGCGAGTTCGCGTCCGGTGGCGTAGCCGCCGCCGATGATCACAGCCTTGAATGCGAACCCGGGCAGCAGGTAGCGCTGAAACCAGCTTGAATCGGTGGCGGCCGCGGATGTCATCGGGCGAACAACATCGGCGTCATGAGAAGTGGATTGGGCGGTGGGGATAAAGTCGTCGGAATCGTAGCGCAGATCAGCGAAGAGACCGCCCGGCCGAATATCAGCTGCTCAGTCATGCGATGGACGAGCAGCGCGTTCATGTCGCCTCGACTCGCGCGGCGCCCCAAACCTCTTCGCCGCACCAGACGCTGCCGTTCTCGTAGACCACGCCCGGCGTGCGATCCTGCGCGAGGAAGATCGGTCCGTCGAGATCGACAATGTCGCAGAGCTGGCCGACGACGAACGCCGGCGCCATCGCCAAGCTCGAGCCCATCATGTTGCCGACCATCACGCCGAGACCGAGCCGGCGTGCCTCGCGCGCGATCGCGAGCGCCTCGGTGAGGCCGCCGCACTTGTCGAGCTTGATGTTGACGACGTTGAAGCGGCCGACGAGTCCCGGCACGTCGGCGAGACTCAGCGCGCTCTCGTCCGCGGCAATCGGGATCGGCGAGACGAAGCCGTCGAGGTCGGCTTCGCGGCCGCGGCGGATCGGTTGTTCGAGCAACGAAACATCCGCTGAGACGAGCGCGTTGACGAGTGCATCAAGCTGGCTCACGTCGTAACCCTGGTTCGCATCGACACCGAGCCAGACCTCAGGCCGCGCCGCACGCACGGCGTTCACGCGCGCGATGTCGAGATCGAGCTCGCCGGTCAGTTTCAGTTTCAGCGCGCGCGCCTGCGCGTACTTGCGCGCGCCCACGACCATCGCCTCGGGCGCGTCGGCGCCGAGAGTGAACGTGGTGACCAGTGGCTTCACCGAGGTGAGGCCGGCAAGTTCCCACACCTCGCGCCCCGCGCGCTGCGCGTCGAGGTCCCACAGCGCGCAATCGAGCGCGTTGCGCGCGCCGCCGGGCGGCAGCAGGTTTTGCAGCGCGGCGCGATCGATGCCTTGTTCGACGGCTTTGCGACACGCCTCGATCATCGCCAGCATTTCCGGTGCGTTGTCGCCAAGGTAGTAGACGCCCGATGCCTCACCGTGGCCGCGATGCGCGCCGTCGTCGAGGGTGACGACGACGGCGTCCTGCGCCTCGAACACGTAGCCGGAAATGCGGAACGGTTCGGCGAAACGCAGCTTCTCGGCCGAGACGGTGAGCGACAGCGCCGGCATCAGTAGTTCGCTCCCCAGCCGATCAGGTGGAACGCAAACGCGATCCACAACACGATGAATGCGGAGAGCACGAGGAGCACGCTCCACACCTTCGCCGGCCAGCGCCGGCCGTTGCCGCGCCACACCGCCCACAAGTTCCACAACGTGAGCGCGAAGCCGCCGACGAAGGCGAGGAAGCCGAACACCTGGGCAAAGCGCAGGACGGGATCGAAGGCCGAACTTGTGTTGTTGAGATCGGACAACATCGAAACGAGTGACGCCGCCCAGACACTCAGGCCGAGCAGCACGAGCAATGCGCCGATCTTGCCGGCGCGATACGCCTGCAACGCGGGACGCGGCAGATCGAGACGAGCGCCATAGCGGCGGCGCACGATCGCGACGACGGGCCAGAACACCACCGTGAGCAGCAGCACGCCGAGGCTAAGACACAGCGACGGCACGAGCCATGCGCCGTTCTGCGCGAAGTCTGGGCGATCGAACACGGTGAACGGCGCTTCGAAGTCAATGCTGAAACGCACGGCGCGGCCGTCGACGACTTTCGCCGCAAGGCGCTCGTGTCCGTTTGCGTCCTGCCAGAGGAACGGCGCGGTCTCGACCCATTTGAGCGGCAGGCCGTTGAGGCCTTTGAAGTCGGCAATGACCAGCGCGCCTTTGTCGTCGACACCGACCTTGGTCTGGCCGAAGAAGCCGACCGCGGAGAGGAAATTCGTCTGCGAGCCGCGCGAGGCGACCCAGTTGCCGACGAGCGTCTTCGCGTGCTGCGCTGCCGTTGCGGCATCGACGCGTGTGTCCGCGCGTGGACCGGGGAAATAGCGGTCGGCGAAATCGCGGAACAGCGCGACGCGCGTGTGATGTGCTGCGCCTTCCTTGCCCGCGCTGTTGAACGAAACGTAGAGGCCGGCGTTTTCCTTGAGGAACAGATGCAGCGAGGTATGGAAATTCTGCGTGTCGCCCAGATGCCCGATCACTTCGCGGCCGTTGATGTTGGTCTCGAAGAAGCCGAGCTCCATGCGGTTGAGCGGCGGCAGCACGCTGAGCGGGCTGTCGTGCATCTGTTTGGCCGTCTCTTCGCGCAGGATGCGGTTGCCGTTGTATTCGCCGTTCTGCAGGTGCGCGATCATGAAATGCGCCATCTCCTCGCCGGGCGAGGACAGCGAACCCGCGGGTGCGGGACCGACGATCTCGAACTTCTTCGCCTCGCCCGAGGCGAGCACATAGCCGGTCGCCATCAGCGGCTCGAGATTTTTCGGCAGCGGCTGGCGGAAGGTCGAGTGCTTCATGTCGAGCGGCGCGAAGATGTGCTTGTCGACGTAGTCATAGAACGACTCGCCAGAAACGCGTTGCACGATGTAGCCGGCGAGCGACGTGGCGTAGTTGGAATAGGCCGGAGTCGTACCGGCGTCGAACACGCGCGTCGGCGTCCAGCGCTTGAGCAGTTCTTCGAAGCCCGGTGTGTTCGGGTCCTCGGTGATGATGCTCTTCACTTGCTCCTCGAAACCGGCCGTGTGCTGCATGATGTTGCGCAGCGTGATCGGTTTGCCGGCGCGCGGCGGAATGGTGAAGTCGAGATACTTGTTGACGTCGGCGTCAAGGTCGAGCTTGCCCTGCTCGACAAGCTGCATGACCGCGGTCCAGGTGACGAGCTTGGACACGGAGCCGGGGCGAAATAGCGTCAGCTTTGGATCGACCGGTTTTTTCTTCTCGACATCGGCATAGCCGAAACCGCGCTCGGTGACGATCTGGCCGTCTTTGACGACGGCAACGACGGCGCCGGCGAGATCGCCGGTGGCGAGCGCGTGCGGCATAAAGCCGTCGAGCCAGGCGTCGACGTCGGTCTTGGTCAAGGCCACGCCATCGACTTCTGCGGCCGGTGGCGTAACCGCTGCCGCAGCCGGCGCAGTTTCGGTCGGCGTCTGCGCCGATACGGAGAAATTCGCGAGAGCGACCAGCGCCGCTGCAAGCCATCTGAGTTTTTTCATGGTCTCCACCTCACGTTTTGCTCGTCATTCCCGCCTTTGCGGGAATGACGAACTCCAAATTTCTTTTGCATCCAGTTCATTTCTTCAACGGTGTCAGACGAGGCAGGCATCGACGAGGCGCGCGAATTCCGCCCCGCCGCGCATCGGATCCGCCGCCGGCAAACCGAGGCGGGCACCATGTGCGGCGAGCAGTTCTCGCGCGGCGGATTCGTCGAACCCCGCCGTATTCAGGCTGATGCCGGCGCAACGTATCGCCGGATTCGTGCGCCGGCCGAGACGGATCGTCATGTCGATCGTCTCCTCGATGCTTGGCAGCGCGAACGCGGCGTTGCCGAGCACGTGCGTGCGGCGTGGGTCGTGACAGACGACGAACACGTCGGGCTGGCTGCCGTGCAGCAGGCCGAGCGAAACGCCCGCATAGGCAGGATGGAATAGCGAGCCCTGGCCTTCGATGACGTCCCAATGCTGCGCATCGGCGGCCGGGCTGAGCATCTCCGCGGCGCCCGCTTCGAAATCGCTGATGACTGCGTCCATCGGCATGCCGCGGCCGGCGATGAGAATGCCGGTTTGTCCGGTCGCGCGGAAATCGACGTCGACGCCGCGCTCGGCGAACGCGCGCGCCAAGGCCAGCGCGGTGTATTTTTTGCCCAGCGCGCAGTCGGTGCCGACGGTCAGCAGGCGTTTGCCGGAGCGTTTGTGGCCGGAGGCGATCGGGATGTTCGGCGGCGGCGTGCGAATGTCGATCAAGCGGCGACCGTAGCGCGTCGCCGCGGCCTTGAGCTGCGGCGAGTCGGCCAGGCGCGTGTGCATCCCGCTGACGATGTCCAGCCCCGCTTCGATCGCTTCGACCAGCGGCGCGATCCAGCTTTCGTGGATCGTGCCGCCGATGTTGGCGACGCCAATGACGAGTCCGCGCGCGCCGCGTGCATAGGCCTCGCGCGGGGTGAGGAACGCGAGCCCCGTCGTCACCGTTGCGCCGCACGCCCATTCGCCGATGCAACGATCGCCGGCCCAGTCGCGCAGGCCGAACGCGGTTTTGGCGTAACCGGGTTCGGTCGTGTCGCCGAGGAACAAGAGATACGGTTGTGGCAATGCCTCGACCGTCGCTTCGCGCAAAATGGCATTCATATCGTGACTTAGAATTTCAGGTCGAAGCCGACGCCGATCGTGCGCGGCGCGAGCGGCACGCCGCTGACATGGCTGATGTCGCCCGTCGCCGCGTTCTGGCGTACGACGTAAGTTGTATAGGCGCGCTTGTCGGTGACGTTTTTGGCGAACAAGCGCAGCGTCCAGCGATCGTTCGACACGTCGGCGTTGAGATCAAGCGCGGTATAGCCCTCCTGCGGCAGCGCGGTCGGCGCGTGCGTGACGGCGTTCATCGTCGTGCCGGCGTGGCGCAGTCCGCCGCCGACGCGGCCCGTCCAGCCATCGCCTACCGGAAAGCTGTAGTCGGCCGTGATGGATGCGGCCCACTTCGGAATGTTCGGCAGACGGTCGCCGTCGAGGCCGCCGATGCCGGGCACGTCCTCGGTCAACACCGCGTCGGTGTAGGCACCGTTGAGGCCGAGACGCAGGCCGACGAGCGGTGTATACAATGCGGAAAATTCCACACCGCGGCTGCGCGCGGTGCCGCCGTTGGCGATGTAGCCGAGGCCGTTCACCGACGCGGCTACCTGGATCTTGTCCCACTCGATGTCGTAGACGGCCGCATCGAGCATGAGGCGATGGTCGTCGAGCGTCGTCTTCACGCCGGCTTCGTAGCTTGTGAGCTTGGAGGATTCGACCGACGCCGGAACGCCCGGCAGCGCGACGTTCGGACCGCCCGGCTGGTAGCCGCTGGCGACGCGCGCGTACACCATCGTGTCGGCATTGAGGCGCAGGCGCGGGCTGACCGAATAGGTGAACACGTTTTCCGCCGAACTGCCGGGCACGTTGCCCGGCGGAGTCAGCACGCCGCCGGTGATCTCGGCGAAGTTCTGTTCGTTGCGCGCCCAGCGTACGCCTGCGGTTACGTCGAAGTTGCTCGTGAACTTGTAAGTGAGGTCGCCGTACGCGGCGTATTCCTTGTAGGTCGACGGCAGGCCGACCACGGCGAGCGGATTCAAGCCCGGAATAAACGAATAGTCCGGCATCTGCGCGGTCAGGTACTGGTCCTGCTTGCTGTTCTCGCGCGTGCCGAACACGCCGACGAGCCACTCGATGCGATCGCCTTCCTTCGAGGTGAGGCGGAACTCCTGCGTCGTCTTGTACAGCTTGAGGTGATAGAAGACTTCCGACAGACCGGCACTCGGCAGTCCGAGCAGCGGGAACAGCACGCCGTAGACGAGGCTCGCGTCCGATGCCGAATGCGAATCGGTCCGCGCGTACGTCGTGGCCGAAACGAAATCGGCGAAACCGAGATTCCAATTCAGCGTCGCGGTGTAGACGCCATATGACTTGATGTATGGTTCGCGGAAGTAGTTGTCGTTCTTGAGATCGCCGTAGAGCGGACGCAGCGTCTTTGGATCGAGCGCGGTGAACGAGGAGGATCGCGCATCGGTTTTCGAATCGATCGCCGACAAAGTGAACGAGACGTCGTCGCTGGGTTTCCACAACAGCGTCGCGCGCGCGGCGCGCTGCCAGAACGAATCCTGATCTTTCTCGCCGGTCTGCACGTTGTCGGTGTAGCCCGGCGAGTTTTGCCGCGCGAAGCTGACGCCGAGCGCGAGCTGGTCGGCGATCAGCGGCGTGCTGAAGCCGGCACGGCCGCCGACGCCGAGATCGCCGCTACCCGAGGTGCTGAACGTGTCGGCGCCGACGTGCCACGACGGCGTGTTCAAATCCGGCGCCTTCGTCACATAGCGCACGACGCCGCCGAGCGCACTCGCGCCGTACAGGGTGCCTTGCGGACCGCGCAGCACTTCGACGCTTTGGAAATCGTTGGGCAGCAGATCGAGCACTTCGGTGGAACCGCTGCCGTACATGCTGCTCGAACCGATCGGCGTCTCGTCGATGTAGGTCGCGACTGTGGCGCCGGCGCTCAGCGGCGAGATGCCGCGGATGCCGAGCATGGCCTGTCCGGGCGTGCCGGCGTTGATCACGGTGAATCCCGGGATGTAGGCGCCGTAGTCGGCGAGTTGCGTGGCATGCATGCTTTCGAGCTGGCTCGCGTCGATCACGCCGACCGACATCGGCACGTTCTGGATGTCTTCGCTGCGCTTCTCCGCGGTGACGATGACGGTGCCGAGTGTCGCCGACGGTTCCTTCGAATTCGCTGGCGCGTCTTCCGCCTGCGCGGCGCCGGCGATGAGGGCGAGGAGGATGGCTTGCAGCAGCCGCGTGCGATGACCGAACGAGCTCATGATTTCTTCTCCTCGGGTTTCTTTTCGGCCGGAGGCGGCGTGCGCTTCGGCTCCTTCCAGGTCGCGCCGAGCAGGCGGCGGAAATTGCCGCCGAGTACGGCTTGGATGTTTGCTTCGCTATAGCCGCGCTTGAGCAGCGTCTCAGTGAGGTCGTAAACCTTTTGCGGATGATCGAAACCGTCGGTGTCGATCTTGCCGCGGAACGCGTAGCTGGCTTTGTAGCCGGCTTTGAGCTTTTCGTACTGGTCCTTGGGCATATGGTCGTAGCCCATCAGGTCGGAATCCGAGCCGATGCCGACATGCTCGACGCCGACGAGCTTCACAACGTGATCAATGTGGTCGACGATGTCCTCGATCGTCGTCGGTTCCTTGTCTTTGACGAAATTGCGCACGCCGGTGATGCCCATCACGCCGCCTTTCGCCGCGAGTTTCTTGATCGCCTCGTCGGTCTTCAGACGCGGATGGTTATTGAGTGCGCGGCAGTTCGAATGGGTGATCGCGATCGGCCGCGGGGAAATTTCGATCGCGTCGAGCGTCGTACGGTCGCCCGAATGCGAGACGTCGATCAGCATGCCGGCGTCGTTCATCGCTTCGATGATCTTCACGCCGTAATCAGTGACGCCGCCGTCGACGCGCTCGGTCGAGCCGCTGCCGATCAGGTTCTGCGAGTTGTAGGTGAGCTGTGCGCAGCGCAGGCCGAGATCGTAGAAATCCTTGACGTCGGCCGGGGTGCGGAATTGATCCGCGTTTTGCAGACCCATGACGACCGCGGTCTTGCGCTTGGTTTTGGCACGATCGATGTCCTCGACCCGGCCAACGAGCGAGAATACCTCGCTGTTGCGTCCGGCGAAGCCGCTCCAGGCGGCGATGAACTGCAGTGCCTCGTCGTAGCTGCCGACGCCGACCGAGTTGTGGAAGGCGGTGATGCCGCAGCTGCGGAACATGTCCGCGTCGGCGTCGCTGAGCGGCAGCGAGAACGCCTCCGGATTGAAGTCGATCTTGAGCGGCGCAAGCATGTCGATGACGAGTGCGCGCTGCACGATGTCGGCGGCTTTTCTCGAGTATTTGCGCCGGGCCTGCGTCGGCGAAATCGCTACGGCGCGCAGGAGCGATGGAGAGAGCGACAACACGGCGGCGGCCCCCATCGCCTGCAGTGCGCGGCGTCGCCCGGACTGGAACGTGGCACGGATCATCATCATCCCCAATTGGCGTGCTGGGGCGAGTATGATCCTGATTAGAGAATTGTCAACAGTATTTTCTAATCAGGACAAATTGTGGTCCAAATGGAGATTCGATCCGCGTAAATCGAGCGGCAAAACGCTCGCAGCGCCGGCGTTTCCGGAGCATCGACTAAGAAATACTGCGCTGCGGAAGTTGACCCGTATCGGCGGGGAGATATGCTTCCCGGGTGCGGATATCCGGCAAAATGTCCTGATTGGAAAATTTGTGAAAGAAAAGGAATCGATGGACGGGAAAGCGCGCCACCACACCCTGGGCGGCCTCCTGCGCGGGCTGCGCGCACGCCACGGCTGGACGCTGAAGGAGATGAGCGAACGCACGGAAATCCCCGTGTCGACGCTGTCCAAGGTCGAGCACAACCGGCTCACGCTGACGTACGACAAGCTGCTGCAGTTGAGCCAGCGCCTCAATATCCGTATGTCGGAATTGTTCGCCGATCCGGCCGAAACCGGCGAGACGGCGGTGACGGCGCGGCGCAGCGTCGGCCGCATGAGCGAGGCCGTGCGCGTCAACACGAAGAACTACGATTATTACTATCTGTGCCCGGAACTGCGGCGCAAGCGTATGGTTCCGGTATTCACACGCATCCGTGCGAAGAGCGTGGAGGAATTCGGCGAACTCGTGCGCCACTCCGGCGAGGAATTCATCTACGTGCTCGAAGGGGCGGTACAGGTGAATACGGAGTTCTACGATCCGATCGTTCTGCACGAAGGCGAGTCGATCTATATCGACAGCAACATGGGACACGCCTATGTGGCGGCCGAAGGTTGCAACGAGGCGCTGGTGCTTGCGGTCTGTTCGAGCGCCGACGAAGGCCTGCTCGAATCACTGTATTCACTGCATGGCGACAACGAGGCGGTGCGTACGACAGGCCCCGAGACGCGCGAACGCGCCGCCAAGCCGCCCGCAAAACGGGCGACCCGCGGCACGCGCTGAGGATTTCCGCGGCTCAGCGAGCCGGGGAACTCACGATTGGTTGCGGACGAATTCCTTGCTCAGCCAATCGTCGAGCATGCGCTTGTCGTAGCGCAGTTGATCCGTCGAATCGGCCACCGTCGTGCGCTGCAGATAGGCGAGGTCGGACAGCTTGCTGTCGCCTTCGCGGATCGTCGCGCCGCTCGCATCGGTCAGCTTGTAGTGCAGCGTCGCGCGCGGCGGGTAGATATCCTTGAGGAAGCGAATGTCCTGCGCGTTCGGACCGCGCCACGGCTCGAAATCGCCAGCGAGCTTGATGTCCTCGAACTTCACGTCGAGTTTCTGCCCCGGCGGCAGAACGGCGTCGGCGCGCTTGCGCAGATAGTCGGAAAGCGTCTTCTGCCAATCTTCCGGACGCAGCCAGCCGCGGCGGAACTGGTTGTTCTTGATCTCGGTCAACTGGTCGTTGGGCGCCCAACTCACCTGGACGCGGTCGGGCAGCGTCTTCTTCGGGCCCGGCGCGGCGCAGGCCGCGAGCGTCAAAAGCGCCATGGCGGCGACGCTCAGGAGGCGGAACACGGAACGGCGATGACTATTCATAGCAAACCTCGTCGTATTGGAACGGGCCCAAATACTCTGGGCTCTTTGGAGTCGGTTAACAAGACGCGAGGGCGCCTGGTTTCGTCGCGTAGACAGCCCACGGCTCGCCAGCGTCCGCGCTTCGTGTTTCAATAGCGTTCATGAAGCGGGGGTGTTTCCGGAACGACCGGGAAACTGAGAAAAACCCTTCGTACCTGATCCGGGTCATGCCGGCGTAGGGAAGTTTCATGGGCTGAGCGTTGCAAGACATCGCTCTTTGCTCGTCATTCCCGCGAAGGCGGGAATCCAGCGCCTTTGATCTCCTCCGGCACGCCCTCGACTGAAGCAAGAGGAGATATTGTCATGAATGCACTCGCCGCCGACCTGATCCGCGACACCACCGCGCTGTCGGAAGCCGTCACGCGCCCGATTCCGGGCTCGCGCAAAATCCACGTGCCGGGTTCGCGCGCCGATCTGAGCGTGCCGATGCGCGAGGTACAGCTTTCCGACACGCCGCTCGTGTTCGGTGCGGAGAAGAATGCGCCGCTCGCCGTGTATGACACGTCCGGTCCATATACCGATCCGGGGGTGCGCATCGACCTCATCGCGGGCCTGGCGCCGCTGCGCGCGAACTGGATCGCCGAACGCGGCGATACGGAAACCTTGAAAGGCCTGTCGAGCGAATTCGGCCGCAAACGCGCCGTCGATCCGAAGCTCGCCGGCGTGCGCTTCCCACACACGCGCGCGCCGTTGCGCGCGAAGGCCGGTGCGAATGTGTCGCAAATGCACTACGCGCGGCGCGGCATCGTCACGCCGGAGATGGAGTACATCGCGATTCGCGAGAACCAACGCCTCGACGCGCTGCGCGACGCCGAGTTGCTCCGACAGCATCCGGGTCAATCCTTCGGCGCGGCGATTCCGCGAATCATCACGCCCGAATTCGTGCGCAGCGAAGTCGCGCGCGGCCGCGCGATCATTCCGAACAACATCAACCATCCGGAAAGCGAGCCGATGATCATCGGCCGCAACTTCCTGACCAAGATCAATGCCAACATCGGCAACTCGGCGGTGACGAGTTCGATTTCTGAAGAAGTCGAGAAGATGGTCTGGGCGATCCGCTGGGGCGGCGATACGGTGATGGACCTGTCGACCGGCAAGCACATCCACGAGACGCGCGAGTGGATCATCCGCAACTCGCCGGTGCCGATCGGTACGGTGCCGATTTACCAGGCGCTGGAAAAGGTCGACGGCAAGGCCGAGGAGCTGACCTGGGAAATCTTCCGCGACACGCTGATCGAACAGGCCGAGCAGGGCGTCGACTATTTCACGATCCACGCGGGCGTGCGTTTGCCGTTTATTCCGCTGACGGCGAAGCGCGTGACCGGCATCGTGTCGCGCGGCGGTTCGATCATGGCGAAGTGGTGCCTCGCGCATCACAAGGAATCGTTCCTCTACGAACACTTCGAAGACATCTGCGAGATCATGAAGGCCTACGACGTGGCCTTCTCGCTCGGCGACGGCCTGCGCCCCGGCTCGATCGCCGACGCGAACGACGCCGCGCAGTTCGCCGAACTCGATACGCTCGGCGAACTGACCCAGATCGCGTGGAAGCACGACGTGCAGACGATGATCGAAGGCCCCGGCCACGTGCCAATGCATTTGATCAAGGAGAACATGGAGCGTCAGCTCGAGAAATGCCACGAGGCGCCGTTTTATACGCTCGGCCCGCTGACCACGGACATCGCGCCGGGCTACGACCACATCACCAGTGCGATCGGCGCGGCGATGATTGGCTGGTACGGCACGGCGATGCTCTGCTATGTCACGCCGAAGGAACACCTCGGCCTGCCGAACAAGCAGGACGTGCGCGACGGCATCGTCACCTACAAGATCGCCGCGCACGCGGCCGATCTGGCCAAGGGCCATCCGGGCGCGCAGGCACGCGACAACGCGCTGTCGAAGGCGCGTTTCGAATTCCGCTGGCAGGATCAGTTCAATCTCGGCCTCGATCCGGAGAAGGCGCAGGAATTCCACGACGAGACGCTGCCGAAAGAAGCCGCCAAGCACGCGCACTTCTGCTCGATGTGCGGGCCGCATTTCTGCTCGATGAAGATCACCCAGGACGTACGCGACTACGCTAAGGACCACGGCGTCGCCAACGAAACCGATGCGTTGGCGAAAGGCATGGAAGAGAAGGCGCGCGAGTTCCGCGAAAAAGGCGGCGAGGTGTATCTACAGGCCGGCGGCGAGCCAACTCCGTGAATTTGCTATTCCCCTCCATCCGACTCCTCTGCCGCGCCACTGCGGTTTTCGCCGCTGCAACGCGACGATTGCCGCAAAAGCCGTTGAGACCGAAAGATGGAGGGGGTTGCGTAATTACATCGTTTGCATGCAGCTAGAAGAGATGTAACTAGTAGCTACAGGGAGAGTCAACGTCCGAATATGCGCTCTGGAAGGATATATCCGACGTCGTTGTAACAGGGGCATAAGTTACTGTGTAGAACGAATAGACTGCATTGCCTTGCGTATTGTGTTTGCATATTACCAAGTCGTCTCCAACCGCTGCGTTATTGGCAATAGCCAGGTTAACTGCGGCTTGTGCTCTTATAGGGCCGTTTGGTCCATCGCATGTGTCACATTCTGCGTAAAACGTCGCGGCGAATGCCGCCGTCGTGAAAGTTGACCCGACAGCAACTATCAAATTTGCAAAAAATTTCGCTTTCGCTCTCACAAATCTCTCCTTGATCGGTTGATGGTGGTGTTAATTCTCCCCGCGCCGCCACGGAGACTTCTCGTTCGTGGCCTGGCAAATTTATCGTTCTTTTAAAACGCGAATCGAGCGACTTTCGTAAAAGATTTGTAAATGAGACTGCAATTTCCATTTATCCAGCTACCGTTGATCTTCGATTCTGAGGCGTTGGCGGCGGAGCTCATCGGATGTATTCGAGAATCCGATTGGCGCGCACATCCGCAACAGTTTCCGGGCAACTCGGCGCTGCCGCTGATATCGATCGACGGAGATCCGGATAACAACGGTCTCGCCGGACCGATGCGACCGACGCCGTTTCTCGATCGCCTACCGTACCTGACCCAAGTGCTTGCCTCGTTCGGCGCGGTGCTCGGGCGCACGCGACTGATGCGTCTTTCGGGCCAGGCTGAAGTCACTGCGCATATCGACCAGGCCTATTACTGGGCTGAGCGCATGCGCGTGCATGTACCGATCGTGACCCAACCTGGCGTCAAATTTTATTGCGGCGACTCGGTCATCAACATGGCTGCCGGGGAATGCTGGATTTTCGATACCTGGCGCCTGCACCGTGTCGTTAATGAAGGTGATGCGACGCGCATCCATCTTGTTGCCGACACAGTCGGTGGCGACGGATTCTGGGAGTTGATGTCACGATCGAAACCGCATCATGTCGACCTCCCTGGATGGCGCCCGCAATTCATCGCTCCTGACACGCCGCCACAGTCACCTACGCTTCAATTCGAATCGGTGAATTCGCCATGTGTGATGTCGCCGTGGGAATTGCATTCGCATCTTTTTTTTCTGTTCGGCCAGCTTGCGCCAAATCAAGACGCAATACCCTCCGCGCAGCAGGCGACGTTGCGCTTCATTCGCCGCTGGCAGGCGCTGTGGACCCGCTACGGCGAAGCGTCGCCAGGCCGCGCGGAATTTCGACGCTTGTTGGACGGCTATATCGACGAGATGCGCGTGTTTCGCGGCCGTCTCCTTCTCGGGAACGAACTGGATTTCCAACAAGTATTGATGACGATGGTGATCGGCGCGGCGCTGATCGACGAAAAATCGCCGGTGATCTTCGGTGAACCGCGCGATGCGCCGGCCAAGACGAAGTCTGCGCGCGATGCCGAGTTCGATCGGCCTGTATTCATTGTTTCTCCACCGCGCTCGGGCTCGACCTTCCTGTTCGAAACGCTGACGCGCGCGAAGAACGTCTACACAATCGGCGATGAAAGTCACGGCCTCATCGAAGGCATCGGTGAGCTGCACCCACGTACGCGCGGTTTCGCCTCGAACCGCCTCGACGTCGACGCGGTGGGCAGCGACGTGGCCAAAGAATTGCGCACGCGTTTTCGCAACGTGTTGCGCGACCGCAATGGCGTGCCGCCGACGCAGTGGCCGTTGCGCTTGCTCGAAAAGACGCCGAAGAATTCGCTGCGCATTCCGTTTCTCGCGAAAGTCTTTCCCGAAGCGCAGTTCATTTATCTGCATCGCGACGTGCGCCAGGTGCTCGCGAGCATGATCGAAGCTTGGAAATCGGGGCGCTTCCGCACCTATCCGAACCTGCCCGAGTGGAGCGGATTGCCGTGGTCGCTTGTGCTGACGCCGGGTTGGCGTGAACTCAATGGCAAGGCGTTGCATGAGGTCGTCGCTGCGCAGTGGCGTGCGATCACCGATACCTTGCTCGACGATCTCTCCGCGTTGCCGCGCGAGCGCGTGCATATCGCGCGCTACGATGCGTTGACGGCCGACACCGCCGGCGAGATTGCGCGCCTGTGCGCGGCGGTCGATTTCACCTGGGACCGCCCGCTCGAAGCCAACCTGCCGTTGTCGCGCTACACCGTGTCGAAGCCCGATCCGGAAAAATGGCGCAAGTACGAGGCCGAAATCGAGGTCGTGCTGCCGGGCCTGCGCGACACGATCGCACGCAGCGACGCGTTTGCGGCGCGTTAACCGCGCTTTCAGAGGCCGTCATTCCCGAGAAAGCGGGAATCCATCTTGATCTAGCTTCCCGCGCGAAAAGCAAAATGGATTCCCGCTTGACCAGCCCTTCGGCTGTTGAAAGCCGCGGGAATGACGGCGATAGAGACACTGGGGGGCTCGCGGAACATGCTTGTGCCACACACTTTGCGGCACAATGTACGCCTGGACGTGCACCGCGACGCAACGAGGAGATTCCGATGAATGCGATTCCGACTCGGCGACCCGGAGGGCGGCGCTACTGGATACGCGGCCTGGTGGTCGTCGTCGCGCTGTATGTGCTCATCGTGCTCGCCCTGATGTGGTGGTGGAGCTACGAGCCGGCGCAGTTCGAGGTGGTCAAGTTCGCGCAGGAACGTTCGGCCCAGCACAACCAGCCGATGGTCGCCGGCAGCGTGGTCACCGCGACGTTGATCGGTAGCGCAGAAACTCTGCTCGATAAGCGCGGTGGCTATCTCTCCAACGACAAGTTCCCGCCGGGCGTGCTGATGGACAACGTGCCGAACTGGGAATTCGGCGTGCTCACGGCGACGCGTGATCTCGCGCGCGAGATGCGCAACAAGTTCACGCGCTCGCAGTCGCAATCGGAAGAGGACGCCGATCTGAAGGAAGCCGATCCATTGTTCTCCTCGCCGAACGACCGCTGGCTGCTGCCGAGTTCCGAGGGCCAGTACCGCAAGGCGATCGGGCATGTCGAAGGCTATTTCGTGCGCCTCGGCAAGAACGATCCGAATGGCGCACAGTTTTATGCACGTGCGGACAGCCTCGCGGATTATCTCGATGTCGTTTCCACGCGCCTGGGGTCTCTGTCGCAGCGCTTGTCAGCGAGCGTGGGACAGATCCAGTTGCAGGGCGATGCGCCGGTCGATGCCACGGCGACGCCGAACGCGAAAGGCCAACAGATCGTGCGCACGCCGTGGACGAAGATCGACGACATTTTCTACGAATCGCGCGGCTACACTTGGGCGCTGCTCGAACAGCTCAAAGCCATCGAGGTTGATTTTGGCCCGACGCTGGAGCGCAAGGGCGCGATGGTCAGCCTCAAGCAGGTGATCCGCGAACTGGAAGAATCGCAAAAGCCCGTGTGGAGCCCGCTGATCCTCAACGGCAGCCCATTCGGCTTCTTCGCCAATCATTCGTTGGTGATGGCCAACTACGTCTCGCGCGCGAATGCGGCGATCATCGATTTGAAAAATCTGTTGAACAGGGGTTGATGGCGCACTGCCATTCGACGACAAATTCATGAAGAAGCTTCTCGCCGACTGGCGCTTTCACTGGTTCCTGATTCTGCTGCCCGTCGCGCTGTTCCTGCCGGCGCTGCCGATCGATGAGACGCGCTATCTCTCGGTGGCGTGGGAACTGCGCAACTCGCCGAGCTGGCTGCTGCTGCATCTCAACGGCGAGCTTTATTCGCACAAGGGGCCGCTGCTGTTCTGGCTGATCAATGTCGCCTGGACGCTGGCCGGGTTGAACGTATGGATCGTGCGCCTGGGCGTGCTCGTCGTTTCGCTGATTTCGGTGCTGCTGTTCGAGCGCCTCGTGCGTCGCCTCGATCCGGCCGATGCGACCACGAACGGCGAGTTGGCCGTGCGTGCCGCTCAGCTGTTTGCAGGCATGCTGTTCTTCGCCGTGTTCGCCAGCGCGATCATGTTCGACGTCGTCCTCGCCGCCTGCGTGCTGTTCGCACTGCACGGGCTCGTCGACTTCGACGAGCGGCGCTGGGGCCGCGGCATCGCGATCTTCGCGATCGGTTTGAGCCTCGGCCTGCTCAACAAGGGACCGGTGATGTTGCTCGACGCGGGCCTCATTGGTCTGCTCGGGCCATGGTGGAGCGCGACCGCGCGCCGCGCGCCGCTGCGTTGGTACGCGGCCGTGCTTGCCGGCGTGCTCGCCAGCGCGGCGGTCGGCGTCGTCTATATGGTGTCGGCCGGCGGCTGGAGCTACGTCAACGACGTCGTCTTCCATCAAACCGCCGAGCGCATGACGCAGAGCTTCGCCCACGCGCGTCCGCTCTGGTGGTACTTCATGGTACTGCCGTTCATGATCTTGCCGTGGACGCTGAGTCTGCGCGCACCGTGGCGCGCGTGGCGTGACAACGTCACGACAAACAAAGCCGCACGCTTCGCCGTCAGTTGGTTTCTGCCGGCGTTCGTCCTGTTCTGTTTCGCCAGCGGCAAGCAGCCACATTATCTGCTGCCGCTGTTGCCGGGCCTCGCTTTGTATTTTGCGTTGGTGTTGCGCGACGACGCGGCGCGCGTGCGCGGGCGCCTGTTCGGCGTGCTGCTCGTGCTCGTCGGTATTTTTCTTTTCGCTGCCCCGTGGCTCTCGCAGTACGCAGCGAACGTGCCCGGAATCAATGCCCTCGTGCGCAACGGCAGTTTTTCCGCGACCGAGCAGGTCGTGCTCGCCGGCATCTGGCCGGTGTGGGGGGCGCTGATCGCGGCGATCGGCATCTTCCTGCTCGCGCATCCGCGTGCGCATATGCAACTGCGCATGGTGGCACTGTCAGGCGTCGCCGCGGCGGCACTCGGCATGTTGACGATTGCGCAGGCGATCGGGCCGACGCTCGATGTCAGCGCGACGGCGAACCGCATCCGCGCCGCGCAGGACGCCGGCAGGCCGATCGTGCATCTCGGCTGGCATCACGGCTTGTTCGAATTCCCGGGACGGCTCACGCAGCCGTTCGAGGCGATCAATCTCGGCGAACTCTATGCGTGGTGCACCGCGCATCCCGACGGCGAAGTCGTGACGATCTACAGCAAGTACGGCGTGCCGGTGAAACCGGAGGCGTTAGTGCCGTGGCGGCTCGGCAACATCCTGATCTGGCGTGCGTCCGACCTGTGCAACGGCCCACATATCGTGCCGCGGGGAGCGGTCGAGGAGGACAACAAGAGCGACGATTGAGCCGCGTCGCCGGCGCGCGATCGAGACGCTTCGGCCTCGATCGCGAGCGGCGGAAAAATATCAGAACTTCAGCTTGTCCGGCGACGCGTCGTAGCGCTTCACGCCCTCGGTGATTTCCTGCTTAGCCGCGTCGGCGCCGTGCCAGCCTTCGACCTTGACCCACTTGCCCTTCTCGAGATCTTTGTAGTGCTCGAAGAAATGGCCGATACGCTCGAGCCAGTTGCTGGAGACCTGGCCGATGTCGTCGATGTGTGCGTAGCCGGCGAACACCTTGGCGACCGGAACGACGACGAGCTTTTCGTCGGCACCGGCTTCGTCGGTCATCTTGAGCATGCCGACCGGGCGGCAGCGGATCACCGAGCCCGGCACAAGCGGCAGCGGGAGAATCACCAACGCATCGAGCGGATCGCCGTCGCCGCCGAGCGTGCGCGGCACATAGCCGTAATTGCACGGGTAGCGCATCGGCGTGGACAGCACGCGGTCGACGAAAATCGCGCCCGAGGCCTTGTCCACTTCATATTTGACCGGTTCGGCGTCTTTCGGGATCTCGATGACGACGTTGATTTCGTTCGGCACGTCCTTGCCGCTGGATACGAGGTCGAGGCCCATGTGTGCTCCTTGGGATTCTTGCTAACGAGGGGTGCGCAGGATACGCGAAATGATGCACTGCCGCATCCGTTGGCGGGCGCCGGAGCTCGCGCGCCGGGCCGGCCATTTCGCTATGGTTGTGGGAGGCGAGTCGATCCATGGTTTCTGCACAAAGAATTTGGACCGACTTAACCGCTTGCAGGTACCTTTGCGTAAACGCCTGCAGCTTGCGAGGAAATGCGATGAAAGGCCGGTCGAAATGGATTTGCGTGCTGCCGTGGGCAGCCTTGTCGGTGGGAACGGCCGCCCAGGCGGCGATCCCGGCGTCCGAACGCCAGGCGCTGCTCAATTTCTACAACAGCACGGGCGGGTCCGGCTGGATTCATAACGGCGGCTGGAGTGACGGCAGCGGCGGCAACGGTGCCGTCGGCACCGAGTGCGGCAGCAGCAGTGCGGCCTCCTGGTTCGGCGTGACCTGCGACAGCGCTGGCAGTCACGTACTCAGCATCTACATGCCGCAGAACGGCCTCGTCGGCACGCTACCGGATTTGTCCGGATTGCCGTATCTGCAGACCTTCATCGTCTCCGACAACAACAACTGTTCGAGCAGCAGCGACACCCACTGCGGCCTCGGCGGCGCGATTCCCTCGTTGAGCGGCTTGACCAACCTGCAAGGCTTCAGCATCGAGGGCGACCAGTTCACCGGCACGATCCCCTCGCTGAGCGGGCTGACCCAGCTGCAGGGCTTCGACGTTGCCGGCAACGAGCTCACCGGATCGATCCCAAGCCTGAGCGGCCTGGCCAATCTGCAGGGCTTCAATGCGTCGAACAATCAGCTGACCGGCGGCTTGCCCACGCTGAGCGGCTTGACCAACCTCACCGTGTTCGAGGTGCATGGCAACCGGCTCAGCGGCTCGATTCCGTCGCTGTCGGGGTTGACCGGCCTGCAAACGTTCCACGTGTTCGACAACCAGCTCAGCGGCTCGATCCCGTCGCTGAGCGGACTCACCGCGCTGCAGTTCTTCAATGCCGGCGGCAATCAGTTGACCGGTTCGATTCCTGCGTTGACGGGCCTGAGCAATCTGGCGACGTTCAGTGTGCACGGCAACCAGCTCAGCGGCGCGATGCCCGCGTTGAACGGGCTGGCCGCGCTTACGGGCATCGATGTCGGCGGCAACCAGCTGACCGGCAACGTGCCCGTCGTGCCGAATCCAAACAACTTGCAGGCCGGCGCATCGGTGCTCTGCGGCAACACGTTCACTGCCACGCCCGACGCGAATTGGGACGCGGCTACGGGAAACACGCCCTGGTACAGCGCCTGCGGCCTCAGCGCGACGACGATCAATCTTGACCAACATGGCCTGACCGGCACCTGGTGGAATCCGCAGACCAGCGGCCAGGGCTTCGTGCTCAATCTCTACGCGGACAATATCGCGGCGGGGCACGGCACCGTCGCCGCCGGTTGGTATACGTTCGACGTACCGGGCGGCAGCGGCGCCCAGCGCTGGTATGTGCTGCAGGGCGATGTCTACAGCAATAGCTCTTCGGCATCGATCGGCATCTACACGGCCGCCGACGGCAATCTCAACGCCGGCCCGAGCTCGACGCGCAGCCAGGTGGGCACAGCGACGTTGAGTTTCAGCGACTGCTCGACCGGCACGCTGGTCTACGCGTTCAACGACGGCCGCGCGGGTTCGATTCCGCTGTCGCGCCTCACTTCGAACACGACCTGCGGCAGCAGCGGGGACAACGGTAGCGCGGCGGCGAACTATTTGCTCGCCGGTGCCTGGTACGACCCGAACACGAGCGGGCAGGGCCTGTACATCGACATCAGCCCGGGCATCACGACGCTGTTCGGGTCCTGGTATACCTTTTACCCATCGAACTTCACAGCTTCGTCGCCGCGCCAGGAATGGTTCGTGTTTCAGAGCAGCACGTTCGCCGCGAACGCCGCATCGGCAAGCAACGTGCCGCTCGCGCAGGCCAGCGGCGGCAGCTTCGGCATCGGCGGTGGCGTTAATCGCGCGACGGTCGGCACGGTGAACATCACCTTCCAGAGCTGCACCGCGGCGACGTTCACCTACTCGATCACGCCGAACACATTCAATTCGCAGGCCGCGAGCGGAACGATCAATCTCGTGCGCCTTGGACCGGCGCCGGTGGGGTGCAGTCTATGAACACGCCACTTCGTGCAACACCTCTTCGCCGCGCCGCCATCTATCGCAAGGATAGGATCATGATCACACGGACATCCTGGATGACCTTGGGCCTGAGTCTGGGGCTCGCGTGCGCGGCACACGCCGCGGGCACGACCCAGCCCGGCGCACGCATCGCGGTGAAGGTCGACGAAACCCGACTCGCGACGCTGGCGGGCAACGTGCGCCCCGAAGCAACGACCGCGCACGACCTCGGCATCGTTGCCGATGCGATGCCGCTCGCGCACATGCAACTCCTGCTGCAGCGCGCGCCCGAGCAAGATCGCGCGCTCGCCAGCGCGATCGACGCGCTGCACGATCCGAAATCATCGACGTACCACCAGTGGCTGACCGCCGAGCAATTCGGCACGCAGTACGGCGTCGCCCAGGCCGACATTACGACGGTGACGAACTGGCTCACGACGCGCGGCTTCAAGGTCAACCGCGTCTACGCCAATGCACTGACCATCGACTTTTCCGGTACGGCCGGCGCGGTGCGCGATGCGTTCCACACCGAGATTCATCGTCTGTCGGTGAAGGGCGAGCGGCATTTCGCCAACATGAGCGATCCGCAGATTCCGGCGGCGCTCGCGCCGGTGGTCAAGGGCGTGGTATCGCTCAACGATTTCCGGCCGCGCGCGATGGTGAAGCGCGCGCAGAAGGCGAGCTTCCGACGCCAGGATGCGGAGTCGGGCAGCAACACCAATCTCGCACCCGCGGATCTCGCGACGATCTACAACTTCAATCCGGTGTTCGCCTCGGGCAACACCGGACAAGGCCAGTCGATCGTCGTCGTCGAGGACACCGACCTCTACAGCGCGCAGGACTGGACCACGTTCCGCAGCCGGCTCGGCTTGTCCGGCTACACCTCGGGCAGCCTCGTGCAGATGCATCCGGGTGCGGTCAAAGCCGGCGACAACAATTGCGCCGATCCCGGCATCAATGCAAACGCGATCGAAGCCGAAGTGGACGCGGAATGGGCCAGCGCCGCCGCGCCGAGCGCGAAGATCATTGTCGCCGCCTGCGCCGACACGAGCACGGTGTTCGGCGGATTGATTGCGTTGCAAAACTTGATCGACTCGAAGACACCGCCGCCGATCGTCAGCATGAGCTACGGCGAATGCGAAGCCGGCCTCGGCACCGCCGGCAACGCGGCGTACTCGGCGGCGTACCAGCAGGCCGTTGCCGAAGGCGTATCGGTGTTCGTCTCCGCCGGCGACGACGGCGCAGCGAGCTGCGACGCGGGCCAGAACGGTGCGTACGACGGCATCGCCGTCAACGGATTCGCCTCGACGCCGTACAACGTCGCCGTCGGCGGCACCGATTTCTCCGATGTCTCCGCGAAGACGACGTCGTCGTACTGGAACAGCAACGGCGCTGCACTGTCGTACATCCCGGAAATCCCGTGGAACGATTCCTGTGCCGGTTCGGTCATCCTCGGCTATCTCGGCCAGAGCGTCGCTTACGGCAGCGCGGGCTTCTGCAACAACAGTGTCACCTATGAGTTCTCGTTGAACGCGACGACGGCCGGCAGCGGTGGCCCGAGCAATTGCGCTTCGGGCTCGCCGACCTTGAGCAGCGGCTACATTTCCGGATTGGGAACCTGCCACGGTGTGGCGAAGCCGTCATGGCAAACCGGCGTCGTCGGCCTGCCGAGCGACGGCGTACGCGATCTGCCCGACGTTTCGCTGTTCGCCTCGAACGGATTCTGGGGGCACGCCTACGTCGAGTGCTACAGCGATATCGCTAACGGCGGCAGCCCGTGCACCGGCACACCGGACAATTGGACGCTGCTCGGCGGCACTTCGATTTCCGCACCGATCCTCGCCGGCGTGCAGGCGCTGATCAACCACAAGATTGGCGCAACGCAGGGCAATCCAAACTACGTCTACTATCAGCTCGCTGCGACGGAATACGGCAGCGGCGGCAGTTCAAGCTGCAATTCGAGCAATGGCAGCAGCGTCGGTGCATTGTGCATCTTCTACGACGTGACCCAGGGCGACATCGTCGTCAACTGCTTCGGCTTCGACTGTTACGGCGCCACCGGTACGACATCGAGTTTCTATTACGGCGTGCTCTCGACCTCGAGTTCGACAAACTCGCCGGCCTATCGCGCGACGACCGGCTGGGATTTCGCCACCGGCATTGGCACGGTGAATGTCGCCAACCTGGTCAACGCCTGGAGCAGCCACTGACGCCGCGACGGATTTGCCAGCCGCGAGCGCTCGGATTCAGGACTCGCGGCCGGCAGAGAGGTATTTGACCAGGAATCGCCCGTAGCCGCCGGAGACGAGCGCGGCGATATCGATCAGCAGCCCCGGCACCCAGATTCCGCGTGGATAGGCGAGATACGAGCCCGTCCATTCCGGCTTGAACTTGTCCTTGTAGCGGCGCACGCCCTGATAGTTGTACAGATTGTTGCCGTAGCGGAAGGCGAGCGAGGCGAGGCGCTCGTTGATGCGCGCGTAGGGGTTGTCGCCGACGCGCGACAGCGGCGCCATGCCGAGGCTGAACTGCTTGTGCCCCTGCGCTTGCGACCAGAGCATGACCTTGGCGAAGAGAAAATCCATCGTGCTGCGCGGCGCGTCGTTGACGTGGCGCATCAGGTCGACGCTCGCCGTTCCGTTCGGGCCGTACGGCGGCACGATGTTGGCGAAAGCGATCAGCTTGCCCGCGCGGCGCACGAGGGCGAGCGGGCTCCAGTCGAGATAGTCGCCGTCGAAGCGGCCGAGCGAAAAACCCTTTTCCGTGGCGCCCTTGTCGCCGAGCCAGGCGTCGGAGACTTCGCGGACTTCGGCGATCAACGCCGAGTCGTGCGGCGGATCAACGATCTCGAACGTGAGCTGCTCTTTGGTTGAACGGTTCACCGCCTGGCGCAGGTCTTCCCAGCGTTTGCCGGCGAGCGAGAATTCGTCAAGTTGGACGATCGCGAGTTCGCCAAGCTTGAACAGATCGAAGCCCGCATCGTGGTAGTGCGAAAGATCGGGCTCGAGCACTTCGTAGAACACCGGCACGCGGTCCTGTGCGTCGGCGTGGCGGCGGAATTCGAGGATCGCGCGATCGATTTCGTTATCCGGACCGCACGGCGAGCCGAGCGCGACGAGGCGGTCGCGCACGCTGCCGTAGGCGACGACACAGCGATGCTCGGCGGCCCAGAACAGATGCTTGTCGCGCATGAACGAGAGATGGGCGAACTCGCCGCCGCCGTGCGCGTCGTAGACCGTGCGTGCCTGCTCGAGATCGCCGCGATTCGGCAGCGAGAGTTCCGGGCGGCGCACCGCGAAGAATTGCCAGATGAAATAGACGACGATGCCGAGCACCGCCGCGGCGAGGCCGCGGCCGATGCGCGAGGTATGCTCGCCGAAGCCGAAATAGAACAGGTCGAACGAATCGTTGCCGAGTACTTGCGCCGCGCCGATCGCAAAGAAGACCAACACGCAAACCGCGAGGCCCGCATACCAGCCCGCCGACGTCATCGCGCTCAGCGTCATTGCGCGCCGCGTGAATACGCGCTTGCGCACGCGCAGCAGCAGCGCGACCGCGAGCAGGAACAGCGCTTCGCCGAAATGCAGACCCTTGGTCACGGCGAGACCCGCGCTGATCAGTAGCAGCCAGATCGTCAGGCGATAGGCGACGCGCAGGCGGCCGTCGATACCGCGCGCGAGGCCGAGCAGCAGCACGCCGGTCATCACCGAAAACCAACTCGCGCCTTCGACGAACAGAATCGGCAGATGTTCGCGCACGACGTTGACGTGCTCGATCACCGATGGCATCGCCGCGGAGCCGAGCAACAGCGCACCGGCGAGAAACGTCAGTATCGCCACCAGGCGCGTGCCGAGATCGGCGAGCAGCACCGCCGGCAAGCCGAGCAGGCCGAACAGCGGGTGGCTGCCAAGACGCGCGCGCAATCGCGCAATCGCCTGCGAATTCTGCGTGAACATCTCCGAGCCGACGTAGAGCCCGGCAAGCAGCGGCAGCAGGTAGTAGGCGATGCGGAACAGGAGCAGGCCCGAAAGGATCACCGGCGGGTCGTAACCGGCTTCCTTGAGCGCGATCAGGATCAATCCGTCGAACACGCCGAGGCCGCCGGGCACTTGGCTGGCGAGGCCGAGTACCGACGCGCCCGCGAATGCGCCGAGCAGCAGGCCGCCCTTCACGTGCGCGCCGGAAATGTACAGGCACGCCCACAGCACGACGGCGGCAAGCACCCAGTCAATCAGCGAGACGGCGGTCAGCTCGATCTTCAGGCGCAGCGGTGGCAGGCCGAGATCGTGCGGCAGCCAGCGCATCAGGCGCCGTTTCGTCGTCAGGAAAAAGTACAGCGGCAAATACAGCGCGGCTGCAGCGAGCACGAGGTAGGCGACCGTGCGCTCGGTCGTGCCAGCGGTCAGCGGCAGCGACTGCGTTACCAGCGTCAGCACGACGAGCAGCGACAAACCGAGCGGCAGCGACAGCGCCTGCATGCCGATCAGCGCCGCTGCGCGCGGCAGGTGCACTTTGCGCGAGGTCAGCCCCATCAATCGGATGCCCGCACCCATCGCGCCGGACAGATTGAGCGTGTTGGCCAGACTGTTGGCGACGAACGACAGGCGCAGATAGTCGCGCCAATGCAAACCGAGGCCGAGCCAATGCCCGATCAGGCTATCGACGAGCCCGGTGAACGCCACCGCGAACAAGGCCAGCGCCGCAATGCCGAGCGCGGGCAGGGTGGGCACGTCGAGCAGGGTGCGTTGAATCTCCGGCAGATCGAACTGATGGCCGACTTCGCGCCAGAGCAACCAGCCGGTGACCCCGAGAAACACGACAGGCACGAGCCAACGCAGGCGCGAAAACAGGCCCTGCGGTGCGGAGTGATGTGTCGGGTTGGCGGATTCGGTCATGTTTTGGGGTGAGCGGTGCGGGGCGCATTATCGCAGGCATTGATGTCTTGTTGGTTTTTGACGTCATTCCCGTGCGGGCGGGAATCCCGCTTTTTTCTTTAGCTCGTCATTCCCGCGTGCTTCTAGCGGGAATCCAGTGCCTTTGCTCTGGCTTTTGATTCTGCTCTGACCGCGTCCCTTCGTTTTTCCGCTCGCATCCGTGCGAGCGGGTTACTTTTCTTTGCTTGCACAAAGAAAAGTAACCAAAAGAAATGCACCCCGGAAGCCGCGCCCTCCGCGCTACGCGCTGCGGGTGCGCAAGGTCAGGCCGGGGTTCGCTCGATGGGCATCCTGCCCATTCGCGAACTCGCGCGCATCCTGCGCGCGACCCTGCGGGCTGATCCATCCTGCCCTCGCCGCGGCTGACGGGGCCCGGGAATCAAGGGCCGGATCAAAAGCAAAGGCGCTGGATTTCGGCTTTTGCGGGGTGAAGGCGAGAGCGATGTGGCGTTAAGACTCCACTGCCAATACTCGCCACGCCGGAAATTCCGCTCCGATTTTTGGCGGATCGATCAATCCTGATGCGACGAGGCCGTCGTCGCTGCCGGCTTCGCAGAGATAGACGGCGATCGCGCCGCGTTGCTGTGCGGTGTAGACCAGGCACCAAGCGTCGGGCAGGGTGCGTGTTTGCCGGGAATAGTCCGCGTCGAGATACGCGGATGCGTTCGCTTCGAGGATCTCGCGGCCGGCTGAGGTGACCGTGCCGCGCACACTCGCGATCTCTACGTCCAGACGCATGGCGTGCATGGGTTTTTCGATGGCGAGACCATGCAAAGCGAGATGCTCGGCAATGTGTGCAGGCACGGCGTAGGCCAGTGGTCGCGTTACGACATGTTCGCCGACGAAGCGCGCGTAGTGCGGCACGCGCACGCTGATCGGTCTGCCTTCGAGTGTGTAGGGTTCGCGTGTCAGCACGTCGACGTCGCGGTCGGTGAACGCTTCGAGGCGGTAGCGCACAGCGACGCGTTCGGGCGGTTCGATGCAGCCATCGAGCAGCGCGACGATTTCTGCGCCGTGTGCCGCAACGTAGTTCAGCGACTCACGCAGGAAACCGTAGGTCGCGCGCACGCGATCGGGAAAGGTCTGGTACGAATAGGTTTCGAGCAGCAGATCGAGCCGGTTGGTGAGGCCGCGATAATTGCCACCGAAGCGCGGATGGTGCGTGTAGGTAATCCAGCCGAGGCCCTTTCCGCCTTCGTCGCGCAGGAAGTTGCCGTACCAGAACGAATCGATGCCGTCGTGTTGCTTCACCGCGGCGGCGACCGCGGGCATCATGCGTTCGCGCATGTAATCGATCGGTTCGCGGCGCCCGCTGTCGACGGTGTGCGGCACGTCGTAAGTCATCGCGAAGCGATGGATCGAGCCATTCGTCGTGTGGCAATCGATGACGAGATGCGGATTCCACGGCTGGCAGACGCGCGCCTGCATCAGGCGCATCTCCGCACCTTCCTGACGCATGTAGTCGCGATTGAGATTGACGCCGGCGGCGTTGACACGCGTGCCGACGAGTTTCGGCCCGATCTGGCCCTGCAGCTTGGCGAGGTCGAGGTGGCGGTTGTCCGCGCTGAGGGCATCGTTGCCGTCGGCGTTGAACAACGGCGCGACGACGACGGTGACGCGATCGAGCAGATCGCCGTGGCGCCCGTGCAGCAGGTCGCGCACGAGCATGAGCGCGGCTTCCTTGCCCTCGACTTCGCCGGCGTGGATGCCGCAGACGATGAGTACGATCGGCAATCCCGCCGCCTGTGCCGCCTGCGGCGTGAAGCATTGTTTCGATGAGAGCACGAGCAGCGGCAGCCGACGGCCTTGCGGCGTGGTGCCGAAGTCGCCGACCCACAAGCGCGGATCGCCCTGTGCTTCCAACTCGTCGAGAAAGGCGAGGACATCGGCGTGCAGTGAGGTTTCGTCGTAGCCGCTGCGCTCGGCGCGCGTGAGCGGGGAGGTGTCGGTCGATATCGTCATGCCTGGCCCTCGATATGGGTAATGCGAGTGAAGGAACGTGGACGCTTGTCCCGCGAACGGCGCGCATGGCTGCCACGCTTGACAGGCGTCAGTCAAAGCGTTATCACTCTATCAAAATTATTTGACATGTCGAAATTCAATGACCGGCGTATTTCACGGCGGGCACGATTCGATAGGTCAGCTTAATGGCATGCATCGGTCGATGGTTTCGATGCGCCGCGTCGTCTGCAGTACCGGCAGGATGCCGTCATCCGCCCACACCACTCTCCCCGGGGAACCTCTATGAATATGCTGTCCACCGATTTCTCAGGCACTCGACCTTCCTTGCTGCATCCGACGCGCAACAAGATCGCGCACGCCGTGTTCTGCGCGCTCGCGGCGCTGGTCTTCGGCACGGTGCACGCGGCCGATACCGCCGCGACCACCACCGACGCTGAAGCGCAGGCCAAGGCCGCCGATGCGAATGCCGACGCGTCGTCCGCCTCGCTCGAAACGGTGACGGTGACCGCGAACAAGCGCTCCGAGTCGCTGCAGAAGGTCGCGATGAGCATCTCGGCGATCGACGGCAAGGACATCACCAACGCCGGCGCGCAAAATTTCACCGACTTGATCTCGAGCGTGCCGAGCCTGGGCATTTTCAAGACCGGCTCGGGCCGCTCGCAGATCATGATGCGCGGCGTCAACGCGGGTAACTCATCGGAAGACGATCCGCAGACGCAGGAAACCGTCGGTCTCTACGTCGACGATGCACCGGTGGCGATCAATGGCTTCAATCCGGAGTTCGGCCTGTTCGATTTGGAGCGCGTCGAAGTGCTGCGCGGCCCGCAGGGCACGCTGTACGGCGCGGGCGCGATGGCCGGCGCGATCCGCCTGGTCACGCGCAAGCCGCTGCTCGACACGGTCGAAGGCAGCGTGGAGACCTCGGTCGCCGACATCGACCACGGCGGCACGAGCTACGACATGCGCGGCGTGATCAACGTGCCGCTGGTCAAGGACGTGGCCGGCCTGCGCGTGTCGATGTACGACGACCGCAACGGCGGCTTCATCAAGAACACGACCACCGGCGAGAACAATATCAACCGCGCCGATGCCGTCGGCGGCCGCGTCGCGCTGCGCGTGCTGCCCACCGACAGCCTCACCGTCGACCTGTCGATCTGGGCTCATCAACAGAGCGATCACGGCCGCGGCCTCGATGAGACCGGGAACTACACGCGTGCGTATCAGTCGCCGGAGAATTCGGACGAGGACTACACACTTTCCAATCTCACTCTCACCCAGGTTCTCAGCTGGGGCAGCATCGTTTCCTCGACGTCGTACCTCGACATGAACATGCTCAACCGCTGGAACCTCGACAAGATCTATACGTCGACCTATCCGGCACTGGGTCTTTCGGCAGACGGGCCGAAGGCGTCGCTGGCCGATCAAACGCATCTCAACGACTTCACTCAGGAAGTGCGCGCGGTCTCCAACGATGACGGCGTGCTCAAGTGGCTCCTCGGCGGCTACTACCACCATCGCACGCGCGGCTACATCAACGCCTTTCCTGATCCGGGCTGGGATGCTTACACCGGCTTTCCGAGCGCCGATTTCGGTGCGCCGCCCGACTATCCGTTCTGGGGCATCCAGAATGTGCACATCGACGAATACGCTCTGTTCGGTGAAGCGACCTACAAGCTCGGCAACTTCGCGTTGACCGGCGGCCTGCGCGCGTTCGACTGGAAAGAACGCCACTGGCAATATCAGTCCGGCTTCTTCAACGGCGGCGCGACCTCGAACGGCATGCAGCACTCGAAGGAAGACGGCGTCAATCCGAAGGTCAACATCGCCTACACGATCGACGACAACAACGAGGTCTACGCGCAGGCCGCGAAGGGCTTCCGCTACGGCGGCATCAACCAGGTGATCCCGATGAACCTCTGCGGCGCGGAGCTCGAGGCCAATGGCCTGCATCCGTCGACCGAGTACGCATCGGACAGTCTGTGGAACTACGAGATCGGTAACAAGTCGAGCCTGCTCGACAACCATCTCACCGTGAACGGCAGCCTGTACCTGATCAAGTGGAGCAACGTGCAGGTGCGCCGCGGCCTCAACTGCGGCGTCAACTACGTCGAGAACGCGGCCGGCCTGACCAGCAAGGGCGCGGAACTCGAACTCGCCTGGCGCCCGATCTCGAACCTCAAGGTCACCGCCGGCGGTTCGTACACGCACTCGACGCTCGACGCCGACATGGCGGCATTGAATGCGCGCGCCGGCGATTTCGCGCCGTTCGTGCCGAAGGCCTCGTTTAACACCTCGGCCGAGTACACCTTCCCGCTCGGCGCCGATATGCACGGCTTCGTCTGGGGCGGCTGGAACTACGTCGGCAAGCGCACCACGCAGTTCAATTCGGCCAATTCGCTGTATCGCGAGATGGACGCCTACGACGTGCTCAATGTGCGCGCGGGTGTGCAATGGAGCTCGATGGAGGCTTCGGTCTACGTGCAGAACCTCAACAATAGCGACGGCGTGGTCCGCCAGGTGTCGGCGACGCCGTTCTATCCGGACGGGGCTTATCGCGTGCAGCCGCGCACGATTGGGGCTTCGTTCCGTTATTGGTTCTGAGGGGATTTCTTTGTTCGTCATTCCAGCGAAAACTGGACCCCAGCTTTCGCTGGGGTGACGAGCCTATGGCACTTTTCGAGGATGTGACGATGGCCGAGCCGCATAGAAATTCCACGAATCTTTATTGCACACGCACCGCATCGCTTTGCGCGCTCGGCTTGGCTACGATGCTTTCCGCATCCATCCAGGCCAAACCGCCCGTGACCACCGCCGCGAAATCCGCTCCCGCTCAGACCACCGCCGCCGTGCTTGCCGCGGCCAAGCCCGGCGACTGGCGCGCTCTCGATCCGCAAAACACGCTTTACCTTGAACTGCCGAGCGGCCGCGTCGTGATCGAACTCGCGCCGGCGTTCGCGCCGAACCACATCGCCAACATCAAGGCGCTGGCGCGCGAGAAATACTACGACGGTCTCGCGATCGTGCGCGCGCAGGACAACTACGTCGTGCAGATGAACGATCCCGACTACGAGAACGAAGCGACGCGCAAGCCGATCAAGACCGCCAAGCGCAGCCTGCCGCCGGAGTTCACCGTGCCGTGGGATGCGAAGATCCCGTTCACGCGCCTGCCCGATCCGGACGGCTACGCGCCCGAGACTGGCTTCTCCAACGGCTTCGCTGCCGCGCGTGACTTGAAAGCGCAGCGTACGTGGTTGACGCATTGCTACGGTACGGTCGGCGTCGGCCGCCTCAACCCGGTCGATTCGGGAGGCGGACCGGAGCTCTACGTCGTCATCGGCACGCCGCCGCGCCAGCTTGACCGCAACGTCACCGTCGTCGGCCGCGTCGTCAAGGGTGTGGAACTGCTCTCGACTCTGCCGCGCGGCACCGGCCCGTACAGCATGTACGAGAAGCCGGAACAGCGCACGCCGATCAACGCCATCCGCGTCGCCGCCGACGTGCCGGAAAAAGAGCGCACGCTGCTCGATGTACTACGCACCGACACGTCGACGTTCGACGCGTTCGTCGAATCGCGCCGCAATCACCGTGAAGACTGGTACGCCGCGCAGGCGGGGCATATCAACGTGTGCAACGTCGACATACCCGTGCGCCCGACACCGGATGCGCATTGAATGTGCGGGAACCGGATGTTCGGGACTCCGGCGGCAATACAACTCGTTACAACCTCAGGGGCTAGAATCCGTGCCGCGCTCCATTGCGTTCGCGGGCGTCGAATAAAAACAAAACCTAAGGATCGGGGGAGGCAGATATGAGCACGGTCGCACCACGAAAAAGAAAGCCGGGCATCGGCATGGGGGCGCGCATCCAGCACCGGCGCAAGCAGCTCGGCCTGACCCTGAGCGAGCTCGGCGCGCGCGCGGGGTTGTCCGCGCCGTTTCTCTCGCAGGCCGAGCGCAACCAGACCGTGCCCTCGATCATGTCGCTGATGGCATTGGCCAAGGCGCTCAAGGTCGACCTGCAGTACTTCCTCGAAAGTCCGACCGAGCGCAGCATCGTCTGCCGCGCGAAGGAACGCCCGCGCATCCGCATCAACTCGCCGGTCACGTTTTACGATCTCTCATCCAGTCTGATCCATCGCATGATGGACGCGATCCTCATGGAGATTCCGCCGGGCCACGCGTTCCCGACCGACCAGCGCGATGGCGAGGAATTTGTCATGGTGCTCAAGGGCCGCATCCACACGCGCGTCGGTGAAATCGAAACCGTGCTCGGTCCCGGCGACAGCATGCACTTCAACTCGCAGTCGCCGCATTCCTCGCGCAACGACACCCATTCCACGGTCGTTCTGCTCTACGTCGGCACGCCGAGCGTGATCGGCGAGGAACGGCGCGCCGACGACTAGCTCAGGCGCCGGCGAGAACGGCAGCGGCGCGTTCCAACTCGAAACCTTCGTCGATCCATCCGGTGATGCCGCCGTCCATGCGCTTCACCGGCCGGCCGAGCCGCGCCAGACGCACCGCGGCGCGCGCGGCGCCGTTGCAGTGCGGGCCAGCGCAGTGGACGACGAACAGCGTGTCCGGCGGATAGTCCGCCATGCGCGAGGCGACGATCTTGCCGTGGGGAAGATTGATCGCGCCCGGAATATGTCCGCGCGCGAAAAGCGTTGGGCTGCGCACATCGAGCAGGATGAAACTCGAATCGCCCGCGCGCAGTGCTTCATGCACGTCCCAGCAATCGGTCTCGTAGGTGAATTCTGCCTCGAAATGGCGCAGGGCGTCCTCGCTCGGCGCGGCGGGGATATCGGTGACGGCGTTGCTCATGGCAGCTTCCTCGGTTGGGGGTGACGCATTGTTCGCCGGCGGTGCTTTTGGCGACAATTGGCGTAAACGACATGATTCGATCAGAATCCGCCAATGCCGAAAAAATCCCCTCAAACGAAACCCAACCGCCTCGTGGTCGCCCTCGTCTACGATGGGCTATGCAGCTTCGAGTACGGCTGCGCGGCCGAAGTGTTCGGCCTGCCGCGCCCCGAGTACGGCCCGGACTGGTACCGCTTCCGCCCCTGCGCAACCGACGCAGGGCCGTTGCGCGCGACGGGCGGGCTGCAGGTGTCCACATCGGGTGGGTTAAGTCTGTTGGCGCAGGCGGGCACGATCGTGATTCCCGGCTGGAAAGGCGTCGATGTCGCGCCGTCGCCGGCGCTGATCCGTGCGCTGCGCGCGGCGCATGCCCGCGGCGCGCGTCTCGTCTCGATCTGTTCGGGCGTGTTCGTGCTCGCCGCCGCCGGACTGCTCGATGGCAAGCATGCGACGACGCACTGGCGCTATGCCGATGCGCTCGCGCGCCGCTATCCGCGCATCAGCGTCGATCCCGATGTGCTCTACATCGACGAAGGCCAAGTGCTCACCTCGGCCGGCAGCGCGGCCGGGCTCGATCTCTGTCTGCACATTGTGCGCCGCGATTTCGGCCCGAAGATCGCAAACGAAGTCGCGCGCCGCCTCGTGATCGCCCCGCACCGCGACGGCGGCCAGGCGCAGTTCATCGAGCGCCCCGTGGCCCGACGCGAGGGCGACGCACGCCTGCCCGCGCTGCTCGATCGTTTGCAGCGGCAGCTGAAGGCGCCGATCAGCGTCGCCGAGCTGGCCCGCCGCGTCGCGATGAGCGAACGCACGTTTCTGCGCCGTTTCCGCGAATCCACCGGAATGACGCCGAGCGACTGGCTCGCCGCCGCGCGTGCGGACCGCGCCAAGGAGCTGCTCGAAAGCTCGGCGCTATCCATCGACGAGATCGCCGTCGAGGCCGGTTTCGGCACAGCGATGACGCTGCGCCATCATTTCCGGCGGCGCCTGTCGCTGAGCCCGAGCGCCTACCGGCGCCGCTTTGCCCGCCGCCGCGACGGCACGAAATAAGGCTGCGCTTCGCGCTGCGCGGGCCGCGCAGTTACAATGCGCGATCCTTTTGTTCATCGCGCCCGCGTTTTGCGCGGGCCAGGCAGCATCGTCATGGAAAAAAGTTTCGAACCCGGAAGTCTAGAATCGAAGTGGTACGCCGCGTGGGAAGCCGCGGGCGACTTCCAGCCGCGCGGTGACGGCACCCCGTATTGCATCCTGCTGCCGCCGCCGAACGTCACCGGCACGCTGCACATGGGCCACGCGTTCCAGCAGACGATCATGGACGCGCTGACGCGCTACCACCGCATGCGCGGCTTCCGCACGCTGTGGCAGGGCGGCACCGACCACGCCGGCATCGCGACGCAGAAGATCGTCGAGAATCAGCTCGCCGCTGCTGGCAAGTCGCGCCACGATCTCGGCCGCGCGAAGTTCGTCGAGCGCGTGTGGGAGTGGAAGCAGGAATCCGGTTCGACGATCACCAACCAGATGCGCCGCCTCGGCGCCTCGGTCGACTGGTCGCGCGAACGTTTTACGATGGACCCGGGTCTGTCCGCCGCGGTGCGCCGCGTGTTCGTGCAGTGGTACCGCGACGGTCTGCTCTATCGCGGCCGTCGCCTCGTCAATTGGGACCCGGTGCTGATGACGGCCGTGTCCGATCTCGAGGTCGACAATCAGGAAAAGGAAGGCTCGCTCTGGCTGATCCGCTATCCCGCGAGCGACGGTGGCGAAGGCATCGTCGTTGCGACGACGCGCCCGGAGACGATGCTCGGCGACGTCGCCGTCGCGGTGCATCCGGAGGACGAGCGTTACCAGGCGTTGATCGGCAAGACATTGAAGCTGCCGCTGGCCGGCCGCGAAATTCCGGTGATCGCCGACGACTACGTCGATCGCGAATTCGGCACCGGCGGCGTGAAAATCACGCCGGCGCACGACTTCAACGACTGGCAGATCGGTGCACGGCATAAGCTCACGCCGATCACGATCCTGACGCTCGACGCGAAGATCAACGACAACGCGCCGGAAAAATACCGCGGCCTCGATCGCTTCGCCGCGCGCAAGGCGGTACTCGCCGATCTCGAAGCGGAAGGCCTGCTCGTCGAGACGAAGAAGCACAAGCTGCAAGTGCCGATCAGTCAGCGCACTGACGCGGTGATCGAGCCGATGCTGACCGATCAGTGGTTCCTCGATCTCACCAGCGAGACGCGTGTCGACGGCAAGCCCGGCCCGGGCGGTCGCAAGGCGATCACCGAGCCCGCGCTCACTGCGGTGCGCGACGGCGAGATCAAGTTCGTGCCGGAGAACTGGGCTACGACTTACAACCAATGGCTGGAAAACATTCAGGACTGGTGCGTGAGCCGCCAGCTTTGGTGGGGCCACCAGATTCCCGCGTGGTACGACGAGGTCGGCAACATCTTCGTCGGCGAGGACGAGGTCGACGCGCTCGCGCACGCGAGCATGAAGCCGGTCGGCGCGCTGAAGCAGGACGAGGACGTGCTCGACACCTGGTTCTCCTCGGCGCTGTGGCCGTTCTCGACGATGGGCTGGCCGAGCGAGGCGCCTGTTAAAAACGAGCGCGGCGAGATCGTCGCCAACTGGCTGCAGGATCAAGCGTTCCTGCCGAGCGCGGTGCTCGTCACCGGCTTCGACATCATCTTCTTCTGGGTCGCGCGCATGGTGATGGCGACACAGTACTTCACCGGCAAGGTGCCGTTCCGCGAGGTCTACATCAACGCCATCGTGCGCGACGCCGAAGGCCAGAAGATGTCGAAGTCGAAGGGCAACACGATCGACCCGCTCGATTTGATCGACGGCATCGACCTCGATTCGCTGGTGAAGAAATCGACCGCCTCGCTGCTGATTCCACAAGTGCGTGAGAAGGTCGAGAAGCGCATCCGCAAGGACTACCCCGACGGCATTGCCGCGGTCGGCACCGACGCGCTGCGCTTCACCTTCGCTGCGCTCGCCACCTATGGCCGCACGATCAACTTCGACTTGAAGCGCGCCGAGGGCTACAAGGCATTCTGCAACAAGCTGTGGAATGCCGCGCGCTTCGTGCTGATGAACATCGAGACGCCGCCAGCCGCACCCGCGCAGCCGCAGACCGAAGCCGAGCGCTGGATTCTCGCGCGCTTGCGCGCGACGCTCGCGGAAGTCGAAGCGCAGATGAAGTTGTACCGTTTCGATCTCGTCGCGCAGGCGTTGTACGAATTCGTCTGGAACGAATACTGCGACTGGTTCGTCGAACTCGCCAAGCCGGCGCTCGGCGGCGAGGACAAGGCCGCCGCCGATTCGACGCGGCACACGCTGCTGTTCGTGCTCGAAGCCGCGCTGCGCGCGCTGCACCCGATCACGCCGTTCATCACCGAAGAGATTTATCAGTCGGTGGCACCGCTGCTCGGATTGAAAGAAACCAGCATCACCCAGCGCAGCTATCCGCACGCGGACGACTTGCCGACGGACGATGCCACGGCCAGTGCCGACGTCGAATGGCTGCGCACGGTGCTGACACAGGTGCGCCGCATCCGCAGCGAAATGAATATCGCGCCGAGCAAGGCGATTCCGTTGTTGTATGCCAACGGCAACGCTGTGGATCGCGCGCGCGCGGACAAGTTCGGCGCGCAGATTGCCTTCCTCGCTCGCGCGGAATCGCAACGCTGGCTCGTCGCGGGCGAAGCCGAGCCGGCGGCCGCGGCAGCGATCATCGGCGAGATGAAATTGCTGATTCCGCTCGCCGGGCTGATTGATCTGTCGGCGGAGAAGGCGCGCTTGGAGAAAGAGATCAAGCGCCTCGACGGCGAGATCGCGAAATCGAATACCAAGCTTGCCAACTTCGGTCCGAAGACGCCGCCCAATGTGGTCGAGCAGGAGAAGCAGCGCGTTGCCGATTTCACGACGACGTTGAACGGCTTGCGCGAGCAGTTCGACCGTTTAAAGGATTTATAGCGCAGCATCCGCCCGGCGCATCGCGATAGCAAACGGTCGCAATGCTCTCGGGCATCAGTGAATCAACGAGCTAATTCGACGAGGACGGAAGCGATGGTGTTGCGGATATTGAAGTGGCTGTTCGGCATCGTCGTGGTCCTCGTGCTGTGCGTCGGCGTCTTCGTTGCGACGAAGGGTAAGGACATGCTGCACGCCGCCACGGGTTCGGTGAGCCGCTCGCTGTGCTCTGCGGCGTTCGTTTCCGGCGTCGATCCGGACCGCCTCTACGCCGAAGAACAGTTGCCGCGCCTGGGCCCGCTCGACTGGGTGTTGCGCTACGACATCGATCGTGAGCGCCACGAAGTGCGCGCAGCCATCGCCGGCGGCTTCGCGGCACGCGCGGTCCATCGCCCAGGACTCGGCTGCCTCGTCGTTCACGGCGACGTGCCGGAAGCCGCGGGCATCGAAGCTCCCGCGTTCGCCGATGCATTTGCGGATCAGAGCGCGCTCGTCGAGCCGGAAGACCCGGCGCTGCGCAAGGCGCTGGACGGCGCGTTCACCGAGCCCGACCCGAGGTCTCCACGCAACACCAAGGCCTTTGTTGTGCTGCACGACGGTCGCCTGATCGCCGAGCGCTACGCGCCGGGCTACGGACCGACGACGCCGATCTGGGCACATTCGCTCTCGAAATCGCTGACCAACGCGTTGATCGGCATTCTCGTGCGCGAGGGCAAGCTGCGCGTCGATGAACCCGCGCCGCTGCCGGCCTGGCAGGGGACATCGGATGCGCATCGCGCAATCACCGTCGACCAGCTGCTGCGTATGACCAGCGGCTTGCCGTTCGACGACAACGACGATGTGATCAATCATCTGACACGCATGATGTTTCTCGAACGCGACATGGCCGGCTACGCGGCGCGTGTACCGCTGGAACACACGCCGGGAACGGATTGGGCTTACAGCAACACGGGCTACATGGTGCTGTCGAGCCTAGTGCGCGACGCCGTCGGCACGAGCGCGGCGGACGTGGAGCGCTTCGTACGCCGCGAATTGTTCGAGCCGCTCGGCATGCGCACCGCGACGCTCGACTGCGACGCCACTGGCACGCCGATCGGCGCAAGCAACTCGTACGCCTCGGCGCGCGACTGGGCGCGCTTTGGCCAGCTCTACCTCGATGACGGCGTGATCGCCGGCCGGCGCGTTCTGCCCGAAGGCTGGGTTGCCTACAGCGCGAGCCAGACGCTGGCGACCGGCTACGGCGCCGGCTTCTGGAACAATCTCGTCGACAAGGGCAGCGTGCCGGTGTGGGATGCGCCTTGGGGTATGCCGAGCCTGCCGAAAGACATGTTCTATGCGCGCGGTGCGCTCGGGCAATATATCGTGATCGTGCCGTCGGAACGCCTTGTGGTGGTACGCATGGGGTTGGGCTACGGCGGCGTCGAAAAGGCGATTGCTGAAATCATCACTGCGCTGCATGCGCATGCAGGCTCGTTATTGGCGCAGTGAAATCGAATGGGGAGTGTATGCGGCTGACTCGATTTATCTTCTTGCTTCTGGTTGGTTCGGCGCCGGCGTTCGCTGAGAGCGGCAAGACCATCACCCACGAGGATCTGTGGCTGATGCCGCGCGTGGGATCGCCCGTGACCAGTCCCGACGGCAAGTTCGCGGCGTTCAACGTCACCGAGCCGAGTTACAAGAAAGACGAGTCGCAGACGCATCTGTGGATCGTCGCCACCGACGGCAGCACGCCGGCGCGGCGCTTGACCGCGAGCAAGACCGCGGAAAGCGGCATCGCTTGGAGCGCCGATTCCAAACGCATCGCGTTTTCGGCCAAGCGCGGCGACGACAAGGTCGCGCAGATCTGGGTGCTCGACCTCGCCCAGGGCGGCGAGGCGATCAAAGCAACGACGCTCTCGACCGGCGCGACCGAGCCCGAGTTCTCGCCCGACGGCAAACGCCTGCTCTATTTCAGTCAGGTGTATACCGAGGCGAAGGACGACAAGGATAACGAACGCATCGCCAAGGAGCACGAAGAACGCAAATACAAAGCCTATGTCTACACGGGCTTTCCGGTGCGCAATTTCGATAAGTGGATCGACGACAAGCGCCCGCATCCGTTCGTGCAGACGATCGGCGCGAGCGATGCGCGCGATTTGATCGTGGGCAGCGAGCTGGCGAAGCTGCCCGGCTATTCCGCGCCGGACGAGAATGCCGGCGCGACCTGGGCGCCCGACGGCCGCAGTGTCGTCTTCGCTGCCAGCCGCAACCGTGATCGCGCGGCATGGCAATTCACCCATGCCGATCTTTTTCAGGTTCCCGTTGACGGCGGCGAGCCGAAGCGGCTGACCGGCGCCGACGCGCTCGACGCGGGCGACAGCTACGGCAAGCCGCGCTTCAGCACTGACGGCCGCACGTTGTATGCCGCGGTGACGCCGCAGACCGGGCAGACCTACAACGTCGCGCGCCTCGCCGTGATCGACTGGCCGAGCGCCAAACCGCGCGGACGCATCGAGTTGCCGAACAAGCTCTCACTCGGCAGCTTCGCGCCGACGCCCGACAGCCGCGGCGTGTATCTCACCGCCGAGGATGCGGGTCAGGAAAAACTCTATCGCGCCGCGAACGATGATAAGGAAGCCAAGCTCGTCGGCGCGCCCGCGCGCGGCACCTGGGCGAACCTTAGCGGCGGCGTGAAATCGCCGGTGCTGATCGCGCAATACGAATCGGCGACCGAGCCACCCGAGATCGTGCGTCTCGATGCTTCGGGTAAGATGCGCAAGCTGACCTCATTCGCTGATGCGGCGACGGCGAAGCTCGACCTCGCACCGCTCGACAGCTTCTGGTTCACCAACGCGCGCGGGCAGCGCATTCATTCGATGCTGCTGAAGCCGCCGCATTTCGATCCGGCGAAGAAGTACCCCTTGCTCGTCGTCATGCACGGCGGCCCGTTCTCACAGTGGCGCGATCAGTGGGTGCTGCGCTGGAACTATCACCTGCTTGCGGCGCCGGGCTACGTCGTGCTGCTGACCAACTACGTCGGCTCGACCGGCTACGGCGAGGCGTTTTCGCAGGCGATCCAGGGCGATCCGCTGAAAGGCCCCGGCGACGACATCAATGCCGCGGCCGACGAGGCGATCAAAAAATATCCGTTCATCGACGCCAGCCGCCAATGCGCCGCCGGCGCGAGCTACGGCGGCCATCTGTCGAACTGGTTGCAGGCGACGACGACGCGCTACCGCTGCCTCGTCAGCCACGCCGGCCTGGTCAACCTCGAATCACAGTGGGGTACGTCCGACACGATTTACGGCCGCGAAGTCGGCAACGGCGGCCCGGTGTGGGAGCAGAATGCGATCTGGCGCGAGCAGAATCCGATCCGCTACGCGGCGAAGTTCAAGACGCCGACGCTGGTTTCCGTCGGTGAGCACGATTTCCGCGTGCCGATCAACAACGCGCTCGAATATTGGTCGGCGCTGCAGCGCCAACGCATCGAGAGCAAGCTGCTCGTGTTCCCGGACGAGAACCACTGGGTGCTCAACCCCGAGAACTCGAAGTTCTGGTACACCGAAGTGCAGACCTGGCTGGCGCGCTGGCTGAAGGACGAGAAGCCGAAGAGTCCGTAAGGCGCCGCCATTGGGCTTGCCCTTACTCGTCATCCCCGCGTGCTTCTGGCGGGGATCCAGTGCCTCCGCTCCTTCGCAACAACCAGCAGCAAAAGGCGCTGGATTCCCGCCTTCGCGGGAATGACGAGCAAGAGCGGGCTCGATGAATCGAGGCCGTATCTGACAGGGTATAGTGTCTTTCCGAGGAAGAACTTGTGGGAGAATCCATTCCTTCAGACTCGGTGAAGGAAGGAGACGTTATGCCTGCATCGGTCGCCTCGCTGAAGACTCGTGCGGCGCAACTGGGTGACCGAGCGGTTGCCCTGCGCCACTCGCATCGTGCGCGCAAATACGCGCTGATCGCATCGATCCTACTGGTGGTCTACGCCCTGCTCGGATTCTTCGCCGTGCCCGCGCTGCTGCATCGCTGGATCGACGCGAACGCGGGCAAGCTGCTTGGCCGCCCTGTGTCGGTCGCCGCGCTGCAGTTCAATCCGTTCACGCTCAAGCTCGGCGCGGACAACGTGCATGTCGGTGACGTCGACGGCAAGTCGACGTTTGTCGATGTCGATCGTCTCGTGCTCAACGCCTCGTGGATGTCGCTGTTTCGCTGGGCGCCCGTGCTCGACGAAGTCGAAGTGCAGCATCCGCGGATTGCGCTTGCGCGTACCGCCGACAAACGCTTCAACTTCTCCGATTTGATCGATCGTTTTTCCGCTCCGCCGGTGGCGACGCCGCCTGCCACGCCGCCTGAGCCGGCGCGTTTTTCGCTGTCGAACATTCGCGTGCACCAGGGTGAAATCCGCTTCGACGACCGGCCGACGAATGCGACCCATCGCCTCGAGGAGATCGAAATCGGCATTCCGTTCCTCGCCAATCTGCCGCGCGATGTCGACGTGTTCGTGCAGCCGCTGCTGGCGATGCGCGTCGACGGCCGGCCGTTGCGCATCGAGGGGCAGACCAAACCGTTCAAGAACAGCCTCGAATCAACGATCGACCTCACCGTCGACCGGCTCGACCTGCCGCAATACCTGCCGTACGTGCCGACGGAACTGCCGGTCGCGATTCCGCGCGGTCTGCTCTCCGGCAGCGTGCGCGCGCATTTCGTGCAGGACAAGACACCCGAGTTGCGCCTCGACGGCGTCATCGTGCTCGACGATTTCGCGATGGTGGAAAAAAGTAAGGCGCCGATCGCCGACGCCGCGCGCGTGATCGCCTCGTTCGCTGACGTGCAGCCGCTGATTTCGCGCTATCGCTTCGGTAACGTGAATCTCGATCATCTGGTGCTGCGCTACGTCGCGCGCCCGGGCGCGCGCAGCAACTTCGACGCGCTGTTCGGCAGCCCGAAACCGGCGGCGAACAAGGCTCCGGCCAGCGAAGTCGGCATCGCCAATCTCGGTCTCGTGAGCGGCCGTTTCGATTACGTCGACGAAACGTTGGGCGATACGCCGGCGACGGTGACGATCGACACGATCGCCGGTTCGGTGACCGGCCTCGATACGCTTAGTGGTCCCGCGGCGGCGGTGGAGGTGACTGCCAAGCACAACGGCGGCAATCTCGCCACGCACGGCAAGCTCGACCTGCCCGCGAGCCGCTACACGGGCACGCTGAACGCGAAAGACGTGGGCCTGCCGCCGCTGCAGCCGTTCGCGGTGCCGGCCGGCAGTCCGGCGGTGATCCAGCAGGGCCGCTTCGATAGCGACGGCAGTTTCTTCGCCGACTGGAAGGGCGTGTTCAATCTGCATATCGAACCGGCGACAGCGCACATACGCGACATGGCGATCGGCACGGCGACGAGCAAGGAGCCGCAGATCGCCTGGAAAGCGCTCGATGTCGCGCTGACGAAATTCGATCTCGGCACCGCGGAGGCGCAGCAAGGCGACGTGACCTTGCACGGACTCAGCGTCAGGGTGCAGCGTGGACGCGACGGTAAAATCGATCTGGCCAGTCTCGCCGGCGGCGCAGCCACGAAGAAGATGGCGACGGCGAAGCCGGGCAAACCTGTTCCGGTCTGGAAGTGGAGCATCGCGCGCCTCGTGCTCGACGGTGCGAGCGTGCGCCTGCAGGATCTTTCGACGGCGAAGCCGACCGAAGTCGCGATCGAGTCGATCGCCGGCGATGTCTCGGGCCTCGGCGACGACATGAAGCAGCCGCTCAAGCTCGCGCTGAGCGGCTCGATCGACAAAGGCGGTTTCGACGTCAACGGCAGCGTCCGGCCCGAGCCGCTCGAGACCAATCTTAAGATCAAGACGCGTGAACTCAGCATCGCCGGGTTCCAGCCGTATGCCGACGTGCCGCTGAACGTGCGCATCACGCAAGCGTTCCTCAGCAGCGACGGCGAGATGCGCTACGCGGACGGCAAGCCGGCGAAAATCGCCTACCGCGGACGCGTCGCGCTCAGCCGCGTGCGCGTGAAGGACAAGCTGACGAGCGATGATTTCCTTACTTTCCGCGCGCTCGACATCGGTGCGGTCGACTACGCGCAGGCCAGCGGCCCGATGCAGTTGAAGCTCGGCAATATCGCGTTGAGCGACTTCTACGCGCGCGTCATCATGAACACGAGTGGGCGGCTCAATCTCGCCGACGTTTCCGGCGCCGGCGGGGCGCAGCCCGTGTCGGTGACGCGCGCGGAAGGCACGGCGAATCCCACGCCGGCGCCGCAACCCGCGGCAGCGAAACCGGAGGCGAAGCCGCCCGCGGCCAGCGCGGCTGTCCAGGTCGGCCAGATCACGCTTTCGCGTGGCCACCTCAACTACACCGACAACTTCATCAAGCCGAACTACACGGCGAACATCACACAGCTCGGCGGCAAGATCGGTGCATTCGGTACGAGCAGCTCAGCGCCCGCGGTCGTCACGCTGCAGGGCCTGCTCGACGACAACGCGCAGGTCAATATCGACGGCAGCATCAATCCACTCACGCCGATCGCCTTCGTCGATATCAAGGGCAAGGCGAACGGCGTCGAACTGACGCATCTGTCTGCGTATTCGGCCAAATACACCGGCTATCCGATCATCAAAGGCCGGCTCAATGCCGACGTGCATTACGTGCTCGATCAGGGCAAGCTCAACGCCGACAACCATCTCAACATCGACCAGCTCACTTTCGGCGAGGTCAACGAAGATCCGAGCGCGAGCCATTTGCCGGTCAAGCTTGCCGTCGCGCTGCTCAAGGATTCCGACGGCGTCATCGACGTCAACGTGCCCGTGTCGGGTTCACTCGATGATCCGCAATTCTCGATCGGCGGCATGGTCTGGCGCGCGATCGGCGGCCTGATTGCCAAGGCGGCAACTGCGCCGTTCCGTCTGCTCGCCTCGGTGTTCAAGGGCAGCGATGGCGGCGGTGAGGATCTTGGCTACATCGAATACGCCCCCGGCGCCGATCGCCTGGACGACGCGGCAAAAGCCAAGCTCACTCAGATCGCCAAGATCCTGACCGATCGTCCGTCGATCAACCTCGGCATCATCGGCCGCGCCGATTCCGGCTTCGACCAGGACGGTCTGCGCAAGGTCATGGTCGATGACATGATCCGCCGGGAATACGTTGCCGATCATGGCGGAAAAGAGGAGACCGCCCCCGAGACGTTGTCAGCCGAAGACACCGAGCGCTACCTGACGGCGGCGTACAAGCACGCGGAATTTCCGAAAGAGCGCAACCTGATCGGCCTCGCCAAGTCGCAACCGCCCGAAGAAATGCGCCGGCTGCTCGAAACCAACCTGACGATCGACGACAGCTCGATGCTGCATCTGGCCGAGCGGCGCGCGGGACATGTCGTCGGGTTTCTACATGGCAAGGTCGAGGACCGGCGGCTGTGGACGTTGGCGCCGAAGTTGGATGCGAAGGGGATTGACGATAAGGGTAAGACGACGAGGGTCGACTTCACTCTGCAATGACGCGCGACTCTTTTTTGCTCGTCATTCCGGCGAAAGCTGGAATCTAGCCTTTGCTTTGGCTCGTCATTCCGGCGGAAGCCGGAATCCAGTGTCTTTATCTTGCTCTTGATTTGCTTGAGGGCGCGTCCCTTCGTTTTTCCGCTCGCATCCGTGCGAGCGGGTCACTTTTCTTTGCTTGCACAAAGAAAAGTAACCAAAAGAAATGCCCCCCGGGAGCCGCGCCCTCCGCGCTACGCGCTGCGGGTGCGCAAGGTCAGGCCGGGGTTCGCTCGATGGGCATCCTGCCCATTCGCGAACTCGCGCGCGTCCCTGCGCGCGACCCTGCGGGCGATTCCGGCCTGACCTCGCCGCGGCTGACGGGGCCCAGGATCAAGAGCCGCGGCAAAAGCTGCTTTGCTCTGGCTTCTGCGCGCAGGACGCGCGCGCTTTGCTCTTCCCGGGGGCCCTATGGCCTTGCGGCGGCAGCGGACGATAAGGCCCGCAGGGTCGGCGCGAGGGATCGCGCCGATTCCGCTGTTGCACAGGATGTGCAATCAGCGGAACCCGGCCGCTGGCGCGGACCCGACGCGCACGATGCGCGTCGGGCGCAAGGCGCTGGGGCGTGTTTCTTTGGTTCCTTTCTTTGCACGAGCAAAGAAAGGAACCCGCTCGCCGCAGGCGAGTGGAAGCCTTTGCTCTTAGAAAAAACCAAAATAGCAACAGCCGAATTCCCACCTAAGTATCTTCGCGCGAAGACTTCGCCAGCGAATCTGCATGCACCTCGAACCACATCGCATTGAGGATCGCGAAACTGCAAGCGAGTCCGATGCCGAGTATCCAACTGAAATACCACATGGCGATTCCTCAGTAGCCCAGATGATGACGGATCTGCTCAAGCGTCACACGTCCGCGCAGCACACGATAGACCCAGGTCGTATACGCGAGCACGATCGGTAGGAAGAGGATGACGACGGCGAGCATGATGCCGAGTGTGTTGCGGCTCGACGAGGCGTCCCAAACGGTGAGGCTGCTGTTCGGATCGAGGCTCGACGGCATCAGGAATGGGAACAGTGCGAATCCGGCCGAGAGGATGGTGCCGGCGCAGGTCAATGAGCTGCAGAGGAACGCGGCGAAGTAGCGTCGGGCGGAAATCAGCGCGATGTTCGCCGCCGCCGCGGCGAGCGCGAGCAGCGGTGCGATCCAGAACAGTGGATGCGCGGCATAGCTCGCAAACCAGCGGCCCTGCAGCACGACCTGTTTGAGCAGCGGATTCGACGGCGCATCGCCGCTCACCGGCGAAACGATGGCATAACCCGGCAGGCCGAAGGCGAGCCAGATGCCTGCAAGTACATACAGAACGAGATAGGCCAGGGCGGTGATGCGTGCGAGGCGGCCGGCGCGTACGGCGAGCGATTCGTCGGCCTTGAACGCGGCGTAGTTCGCGCCGTGGGTCAGCAGCATGGCGATGTTGAGAAGACCGCAGAGCAGCGCGAACGGCGTCAGCAGCGCGAAGAAACCGCCCTGGTAAGTCATGCGCATCTCGACGTCGAGACGGAACGGCAGGCCGAGGAACAGATTGCCGAAGGCGACACCGAAGATCAGCATCGGCACGAGGCCGGAGACGGTCAGCACCCAGTCCCAGACGTTGCGCCAGCGCGCGTCGGCGAGCTTGTTGCGGTAGCCGAAGCCGACCGGGCGCACGATGAAGGCAAGCAGCAGCAGGAACATCGCGACGTAGAGGCCGGAGAACGCCGCGGCGTAGACAAAGGGCCAAGCCGCGAACACCGCGCCGCCGCCGAGGATGAACCAGACCTGGTTGCCTTCCCACACGGGTTCGACGGTTTCGAGCAGCACACGCCGTTCCTCGTCGCTGCGGCCGAGCACACGCAGCAACGCGGCAACGCCGAAGTCGAAGCCGTCCATGATCGCGAAGCCGATCAGCAGCACGCCGAGGATCAGCCACCAGATGAGACGCAAGGTTTCGTAGTCCATCACACGGCTCCCGCAGAGTGGCTCGTCTCGGGCCAGATGCCCAGACCGTCCGGCCCGCGTCGCACGTATCGGCGCATCAGAAAGAAGTCGACGACGGCGAGTGCGGTATAGAAAACCACAAATCCACAAAGGGAAAACAGCACCTGTCCGGCGGAGACCGAGGAGACGCCGAGTGCGGTCGGCAACACGCCCTCGATCGCCCAGGGCTGGCGGCCGTATTCGGCGACGATCCAGCCGAGTTCGATAGCAAGCCAAGGCAATGGCAGGCTCCAGAAGGCGAGCTTCAGATACCAGCGTTGCGCATCGAGCCGGCGTTTCGAGGCGAGCCAGAAGGAGTAGGCGAACATCGCGATAAAGAAGAAACCGCAGCCGACCATAACGCGAAATGCCCAGAACAGCACAGGTACGTTGGGAATCGTGCTGTTGGCGGCGGCTTGGACATCAGCAGCCGTCGCTTGCGCTGGATCGGCGACGACCTTGCGTAGCAGCAACGCATAGCCGAGGTCGGCTTTGTGCGCGTCGAAGTCGATGCGCGCCTGCGCATCATTGCGATTGCTGCGCAGGCGTTGCATGGCTGTGTAGGCGATGCGGCCGCTCTCGATGCGCTGCGCGGCTTCCTCGACGAGCTGGTTGATGCCCGGCAGCACGCCATCGAGCGAGCGCGTGCCGATAATGCCCATCACCCAGGGGATATGAATCCCGAAATGCGTCTTGCGCTCGGCCACGTCGGGCCAGCCGAAGGCAGTGAATGAAGCGGGTGCGGGCTCCGTCTCCCACATCGCCTCGATCGCGGCGAGCTTCATCTTCTGGTTTTCCGACACGGTGTAGCCAGACTCGTCGCCGAGCACGACGACGCTGAGCGCCGAGGCGAGGCCGAAGCTCGCTGCCACTGTCATCGAACGCTTGGCGAACTCGATGTTGCGCCCCTTGAGCAGGTACCACGCGCTGATCGAAAGCACGAACATCGCGCCGAGCACGTAGCCCGCGCTGACCGTGTGCACGAATTTCGACTGCGCGACCGGGTTGAACATCACCGTCGCGAACGAGGTGACTTCCATGCGCATCGTGTCGAGATTGAATTCGGCGCCGACCGGGTTCTGCATCCACGCGTTGGCGATGAGAATCCACAGCGCGGAAAGATTGGTGCCGAGCGCGAGCAGCGTAGTGACGATCAAGTGCTTCACTTTCGATAGCCGATCCCAGCCGAAGAAGAACAGGCCGATGAACGTCGCCTCGAGGAAGAACGCCATCAGCCCCTCGATCGCTAGCGGCGTACCGAACACGTCGCCAACATAATGCGAGTAGTAGGCCCAGTTCGTGCCGAACTGGAATTCCATCGTCACACCGGTCGCCACGCCCATCGCGAAGTTGATGCCGAACAACACGCCCCAGAACTGGGTCATGCGCTTCCAGATCTCGCGCCCGGTCATCACGTACACGGATTCCATGATCGCGAGAATCCACGACAGGCCGAGCGTCAGCGGCACGAACAGGAAGTGGTAGAGCGCGGTGAGCGCGAATTGCAGGCGCGACAGGGTGACGACGTCGTTGTCGATCATGGCGTGGGCTCGCGTGGAGTTGTGCTGTCGGAAGGCGGGGCTGCGGGAACGGTGGCGGCTGCCGGCGCGCCGCGGATCGCGTCGTACACGCGATCGGGCGCGGTATTGGCGCGCGGTTGCGGCGCGATGAATACGAAATAAAGGATGGCGAGCAGCACGATCTTCAATGCGATCAGCGCGCCGAAGTGGCGGATATAGCGGCGGCCCTCGGACGAACGGAACCACGACGAGGTCGGGTTCGGTCGGTAGCTCATCACGGGCGCGTGGCGAAGCATGGGTAAAGTCTACCGCGCCTGCGGCCACAAGAACTGCGGTGCGGTGCCGCAGTCTGCGATTGCGTCGGTCGTGAGCCGAGACGAGCTCGCGCGCAAGCCCTTGGTCTGGAGAGAAAATTTACTTCGACAGACGCCGGATCAGTGCCTGCGCATAGCGCGCCGCGGCGCCGTCGGCATGATCGAAGAACAGCGAGGGCTCGGTGAGTTCGAGTTCGAGCACGCAGGGCTTGTCGGCGCCGTCGCGGATCAAGTCGACGCGGCTGTAGAGCAGGGGTTCGTCGAACGGAATCGCCTCGAGCGCGCTTTCCGCAACGCGTAATTCCTCGGCCGTCGGCACGCGCGGTGTGATGTGTTCGGCGGCGAACAGCGCGCGCGTCGGGCCCTCGCCGCGACGCAGCAGCGGACCTTTGCGAATCGCGTGGCTGAACTTGCCGTCGAAATAAATCAATGCGGTCTCGCCGTACGCGTCGACGCGATCGAGATACGGCTGCAGCAGCACGCTGTGTCCCGCATCGAGCAGACGCTGCGCATGGGCGAGCGCTATGGCGCGTTCTTCGTGCCCGTAGCGCTGCGCATCGCGCGAGCCGGCGCCGACGCTCGGTTTGACGACGAATTCGCTCGTCTCGTGCTTGTGCAGGAACCGCTCGAGCAACGTCGCCGCGTCTTCGCCCGGCTCGATAAAGTGGCTCGCCACGGCCGCCACGCCCGCGCGCGCGAGGTCGCCGAGATAGTGCTTGTCAGTATTCCAGCGAATCAGGTCGAGCGGATTGAGCAAGCGCGTCACCTGGCTGATCCGCGCGGCCCAGTCGAGAAACTCCGCGAGCCGCGTCGTGTAGTCCCACGTCGAACGCAGCACGACGATTTCATAGGCCGACCAATCGACTCGCGCATCGTCCCAATCGACGATGTCGAAGGCGACGTCGGTATGGGTCAGGGCCGCGGCCAGCGGAGGCAAATCCTCATCGAGATTGCGTGCGGCGGCGGCGGTGACGAGGGCGATGCGGGAATCGGGCATGTCAGTAAGTGGTACGGTAGTTGAAATCGGTGTGTATAATACACATTATGACGAGCATGGAGCTGATCAAGCAACTACTCAAGGATGGGTGGGCCCTGCGCAGTATCAAAGGCTCGCATCATGTTTACACGCATCCGCACAAGCCTGGGCATGTAACGGTGCCACATCCGCGCAAGGATTTGGGCAAAGGCCTGATCAACAACATTCTCAAGCAAGCCGGGCTAAAGCAGGTGACGAAATGAAATTCCCCATCGCAATCGAACCGGGCAACGACAAACAGGCATTCGGCGTCGTCGTGCCCGATCTGCCGGGTTGTTTTTCGGCGGGCGACACGCTCGACGAGGCGTTCGCCGGCGCGCGCGAGGCGATCGAGTTGTGGATCAGCACCACGCTCGACGATGGCGGTACGATTCCGGTAACGCAGCCGCTCGCCAAGCATCGTGCCAAGCGCGAATACAAAGGTTGGATTTGGGGCGTGGTCGACGTCGACATCTCGCAGTTCGAAGGCCCGGCGGAGCGCATCAATATCACTCTGCCGCGCCGGGTTCTTGCTGCGATCGATCGCTACGCCAAGCAGAACGGTGAAAGCCGCTCCGGTTTTCTCGCGCGTGCCGCACTTGACGAGATGCGTAGAGCCGGCTGACGAAGCGACTCCCTTCTTTACAGGTTCTGATAATTCGGACCGCTGCCGCCCTCCGGCGTCACCCAAGTGATGATCTGGTACGGATCCTTGATGTCGCAGGTCTTGCAGTGCACGCAGTTGGCGGCATTGATCTGCAGGCGCTTGCCGGCCTTCGCCGATTCGTCGGCGACGATTTCGTAGACGCCGGCGGGGCAGAAGCGTGTGCACGGGTTGTCGTATTCCTGCGCGCATTTCGTCACACAGACGTCGGTGTCGGCGACGTGCAGGTGCACGGGCTGGTCCTCGTCGTGTTCGGTCGCGGCGAAGTAGACGGAGGCGAGGCGGTCGCGCGGCGCGAGTGTGCGTTCGATGTAGTCGAGGCGCTGCTGATCGGCGGCGATGGTTTCGCCCGGCGCGACCTTCTTCAGCGACGACCAGTCGGCGTGGTTCTTCAGCGTCCACGGCGACAAGCCGGCCGTGACGGTTTCCCAACCGGCGTTGGCGAGACCGAACCAGAAGCCCTTGTTGAAGCCGGGACGGATGTTGCGCACCTTCTTCAACTCGCTCATCACGACCGAGCCGCGCAGCTTCGCGTCCCAGCCGACGGGCGAATTCGCCGCGACGAGGTGCTCGGCGGCGAGCATGCCGGAGCGGATCGCCTGATGCGTGCCCTTGATCTTCGGCACGTTGAGCAGCCCCGCGCTGTCGCCGATCAACATCGCGCCGGGCATTTCGACTTTCGGCAGCGACTGGTAGCCGCCTTCGACGATCGCCCGCGCGCCGGCCGAGACGATGCTGCCGCCATCGAGCAGCGATTTGATGTGCGGGTGATTTTTGAGCTGCTGAAAAGCCTCGAACGGCGACAGCAGCGCGTCGGAATAATCCAGGCCGGTGACGAAGCCGATCGCGACACGGTCGTTGTCGAGGTGATAGAGAAAGCTGCCGCCGTAAGTCGCGTTATCCATCGGCCAGCCGACCGTGTGCATTACCTTGCCCGGCGTCGTGCGTCCCGCCGGTACCTGCCAGAGTTCCTTGATGCCGATGCCGTAGGTCTGCGGGTCGCGACCCGCATCGAGTTGGTATTTCGCGATCAGTTGCTTCGACAGATGACCGCGGCAGCCTTCGCCGAGCACGGTGATCGGCGCGACGATATCGATGCCCTGCGTGTAACCGGCCTTGTGCGACCCGTCCTTGGCGATACCCATATCGCCGATACGCACGCCGCGCACGGCACCCGCTTCGTCGAACAACGGCTCGCTTGCGGCGAAGCCCGGATAGATCTCAACACCGAGCGCCTCGGCCTGCGGCGCCAGCCAGGCGCACAGCGCGCCGAGCGAGACGATGAAATTGCCGTGGTTGTGCATCTGCGGCGGCACCGCCGGCGACTTGATCGCGCGCGCGTGGTCGGGCAGATACCAGAACTCGTCCTGCGTCACCGGCACGCAGATCGGCGGCGGATTCTTGCCCCACTCGGGCAGCAGCTCGTTGAGCGGCTGCGGCTCGATCACCGCGCCGGAAAGAATCTGCGCGCCGATCGTTGACGCCTTCTCAATCACACAGACGCGGATATCGGGCTTGAGCTGCTTGAGCCGGATCGCGAAGGCAAGGCCGGCGGGACCGGCGCCGACGGTGACGACGTCGTATTCCATCACATCGCGGGGAGTGGGCTCGCTCATGCTGGCTCTCGCTGCCTGAAAAGTCGTTGTAGACGTGGAATTGTGCGGTTTTGTCGCGTGCGCAGCAAATACGCATTTGCGATTGGCCGTTACGCTCCGGTTCGGTTTCGCGTTGTGCACCTGCACGTTTCGCTAACAAAAATTCGGTAATAATGCAGGCGGGTCGGGGGAGAATTGAATGAATGTCGAATTGGATCCAACTGCCGCACAATCGCTCGAACCGCTGCCGCCGCCAGATGCGACGCGGCAGCGCGGCGCCGAGCTTTGCCAGATCCTGCATTGGCTGGCGAGCGGGCGGATCAGTGCGCAGGCGCTGACGCAAACCTATCTCGACGCGATCGCGGCGCAGAACGCCGAATGCAACGCCTACGTTGCGCTCAATCCGCACGCGCTCGCCGAAGCGCAGGCCAGCGATGCGCGCCGCGCGAGCGGCAAGATCGGCCGTCTCGACGGCGTGCCGGTCGCGATCAAGGACAATTTCGACGTCGCCGGCCTGCCGACGGGCTGCGGCCTGCCCGGGCGGCACGCCCCGGCGTCGGTGGATGCGTACGCCGTCTCGCGTTTGCGCGGCGCCGGCGCGGTGATTCTCGGCAAGGCACAGGTGCCCGAGGCCAGCCTTGCGGCGACGAGCAACAATCCGCACACCGGCGCCACGCACAATCCGCATCGACGCGGCTATCAGGCCGGCGGTTCGTCGGGCGGTTGCGCTACCGCGGTCGCGGCGGGGCTCGCCGCGGTTGCGATCGGTTCGGACAGCCTGGGGTCGATTCGCATCCCGGCCAGCTACTGTGGTCTCTACGCGCTCAAGCCGACCCTCGGCGAGATATCCACGCGCGGAATGATTCCCGCCGCGCACCGGCTCGATGCCGTCGGCTTGATGGCGCGCAGCGTGTACGATCTCGGCGTGCTGCTGCATCTGCTCGGTGGCCACGATCCGGCCGATCCGCGTTCGCGTCGGCGCCGGGTCGACCTTGCGCTGCCCGACTGGGAGCCCGGCAAACTGCGTGTCGGACTGCTCAGTGATCTCGACGCGTTCGGCACCGAGCCCGGCGTGAAGTTCGCGTTCGAGCGCGCGCTGATGGCGTTGGAGCATGAGCTCGAGCATCGCCGCACCGTGAGCTTCGGCGATTTCCCGCTCACGCGCGCGCGGCGTGCGGCATTCTTCATGATCGAGGCGGAAATGCTCGTGACGCATGCGCAGGCGCTTGCCGATACGCAGCATCCAATCTCGTCCGAGATGAAAGGCTGGCTCGACTTCGCGCGCGGAAAATCCGCCGCGGATTACGTCGCCGCCGACCGCTTGCTCGACGACGCTGTTATCGCCGCACGCAAGTTGTTCGAAGAGGTCGACGTGCTCGTCACGCCGACCACGCCGCAGACAGCGTTCCCGCTCGAAGCGAAGATTCCCGACAATTCCGGCGACTTCACCTGCATCGCCAACCTGGCCGGCCTGCCCGCGGTGACGATTCCGATGGGCCCGACGCTCGACGGCCTGCCCGCTGGCATGCAGTTCATCGGCCCGCCGGGGTCGGACCTGCGCCTGCTCGAGCTCGCCGAAGTTTGCGCGGCGGCGCTCGACGCGGCGCCTGCGTACCCCGTCGGTGGATGAGGTCGACCGAGAAAAGCCTGAGCCGTCGGCGCACGTGTGAGGAGTGCGTCCGGTGACGAAGGCGCAAGAACATCCCCGCAATCTGCGTTATGCGCCCCTGGCGGCGGGGCTCGCACTTCTCATCGCCGCGGCGCGCGTCGCGGCAACGTTGTATGCAATGCGCGAAGCTCCGTATTACGACCAGTGGGCCGGCATAGACGGCATCGCGCTGCCGCGTGCCGCACACGCGTTCGATCCGAGCTATCTGTTCCAGCCGCACAACGAGCATCTGATGGTGTGGACCAAGCTGCTCGACTGGCTGCAGCTCGTCGCGACCGACAATCAGTACGACGCGCGTCCGGTCGGGATTCTGCTGGCGGTGCTGTCCGCGGTCGTCGCAGGGCTGCTGCTTGCGGGCGGTGCGTGTCGTTTAAAAAAAGGGCGCAATGCGTGGCTTTGCGCCGGATTGGCACTCGTCGCGATTCCCTACAGTTGGGAAAGCCTGAGCGTCACCTGGAACAACGCTTTCGTCTTTCTCATCGCCGGCGCCGCGGCGACGCTGTGGCTCGCCGCGCAAGGCACGCGGGCGCATGTCATGCCGATGCTGGCCGCGGCGACCTTATCGGTGCTGGCGATGGGCACCGGCTGGCTCGCGCCGCTGATGGGCATCGGCATCGTCGCCTATCGTGTGATGCGCAGGGAGTTGCCGACCGCCGACGCCGCGGCACTCGCCTTTCCGCAGATCGCGGCGATGGTGCTCGCGTGGTTGCTGCTGGCCGGCAAGATGCACTCTGGCGATCCCCGACCCATCGATGCGACGCTCGTCCTCGCCCAGCTCGCGTTGTTGACCACGGCCTTCGTGCCGACGGGTCTGATGCTCGCGCAGATTTTTTTTGGCACAGATGCGGATTCGCAGAATGCCGCCGCCGCGGCAAGACGGCAAACCGATATGTTCATCGCCGCGCTGGCCCTGTGGGGTTATCTGCACGTGGTGTCGATGATCGTGTTGCGCAGCGAGTTTCGTCTCTGGCTGCCGATCAGCCGCTACATGGATGTCATCGTCGTAGCGATCATGGCCAATCTCGCCTGCTGGCTGCGCTTACGGGCGAGTGGCCTCGGCCGGCTCTTGTCGTGGATCGCCGTGCCCGCGGTCGTATCGTTTGCCGTAATCACGGTGCTCGCGGCGCCGCTGCCACTGTACTTCTTGCAATGGCGCGCGGATCGGCTAAGGCAGGCGGAAGCTCTGATCGCCGTCACGGTGCGCGATCACGACACCACGGCGATCGCGCGCGCCGACTCGTCGATCCTGCCGTTTCCCGATCGCGCTTACCTTGAAACGAAATTGGCCGACGAGAATGTTCGGCATATCCTCGGCGATCGCGTTGGCAGCCGGACCGAGTCCGCTGCGTTCGTGCGCGCCAGCCGCGACATCGAGCGGGCAATGACCGATCACGGCATCGCTCTGTCCATTGCCACGATAGCGCTCGCGTCGATGCTGCTGGTGTTTGCACGCAGGTCAGCAAGCAACGGAGCGGAGACGGCGCAGGAAACGAGTTAGCATGCGCGCGTGAATTGGCAGATATTCGAATTGCCTGGCGCCGACGTGCGTCTTGCGCAGTTTTGCGATGCGGAGGAGGCCGAGCGCTGGTTCGCTCGGCTGCACACGGAAATCCCATGGGAGCGGCATCGTCTGCGCATCTTCGGACGCGAGATCGATTCGCCGCGGCTGTCGTGTTGGATCGGCGATCCCGAGGCGGTGTACACCTACTCGGGCACACGCTTCGTGCCGCACGCCTGGACGCCGGCGACCGCCGAATTGCGCGAGCATATTTCCGCGCACAGTGGAGAGCACAGCAACAGCGTGCTCGCCAATCTGTATCGCGACGGCAGCGACTCGATGGGCTGGCACAGCGACAACGAACCGGAACTCGGGCCGGAGCCGATCATCTTTTCCTTCAGCTTCGGCGGGGTGCGCCGTTTTCGCCTGCGCCATCGCCGCGATCCACACCAGCGCCTCGAACTCGACCTGCCCTCGGGCAGCCTGTTGCGCATGGCGGGGACGACGCAGCGCTTCTATCGCCACGATCTTCCGAAGACCGCGCGTGCCGTCGCGGCGCGGATCAATCTCACCTATCGTCTCTGCACCCCCGTCTAAGTGTCCGAAACGCGGCCGCAGTGCGCAGACATGGCTACAATGCGCCGCGTATGACGGACGAATCGGAATCGACACCCACGGCGCCAGACGCCTTAGTTCTCAGTGCGCTCGCGCCGCTGCACGTGCGCATCGCCTTCGTCGTGGAAACCGCGCGCCGGCTGCATCAGTACGGCACCTCCGCGCCGCGCCTGGAAAGCGCGGTCGACAAGCTCGCCGAGCGCCTCGATCTGCACGCGCAGGTCTGGTCGAGTCCGACAGCGATCATCATTTCGTTCGCCGACGGCAGCGACAGGGATCGGATCGCGGAGACCACGCGCGTCATCCGCCTCTCCCCGGGCGATATCGATCTGCGCCATCTCTCCGAGGTCAACGAAGTCGTCGACAAGGTGATCGCCGGCGAGGTCGGCATCGACCAAGGTTTTCGCTTCCTGCATACGCTGAGCGACCGCATCGGCCCGCGCGGGCAGGCGCACGAGGTGCTCTGCTACGGACTCGTTTCGGCGACGCTGGCCGTGCTGATGCGCGGTGCCTGGGCCGACGTCGTTGCGGCAGGGAGCATCGGCCTGATCGTCGGCCTCGTCGCGCAGATCAGCGCGCGCAGTCAGCGCGCGCGCCTCACGCTCGAAGCGAGCAGCGCGCTGATCGCCACCTTCCTTGCCACGCTGATCAGTCTCTACGTCACGCCGTTGACGTTGAAGACGACCGTGCTCGCCAGCCTGATCGTGCTGTTCCCCGGAATGACGCTGACGACGGCGGTGCGCGAGTTGTCCACACGGCATCTCGTTTCGGGCGTGGCCCGCCTCGCCGATGCGGTGGCGACTCTGATGAAGCTGGCCTTCGGCACGTTGGCGGCGAACGAATTGTGCAAGGCGCTTGGACTGGTGCCGTCGGCCGCCGTGCTGCCGTCGATTCCGGACTGGGCGATTTGGGTGTCGCTGATTTTCGGCACCTACGGATTCGCCGTGTTGTTTCGTGCTGCGCAGAGCGACTTCCCGCTGGTCATGGCCTCCGCCGCGCTCGGTTATGCCGTTACCTATTTCGGCAGTCGTCAATTCAGCCCCGAATTCGCGGTCTTTCTCGCCGGTGCCGTCATGGGTGCCTTGAGCAATCTCTATGCGCTGAGGACCAATCGGCCCGGCGCGCTCGTGCGTGAGCCGGGAATTATTCTGCTCGTACCGGGCAGCCTCGGCTTTTTGACCGTGTCGTTGATCGTCGGGCGCGATGTGTTTCTCGGCATCAATACCGCGGCGTCGCTATTGGCGATTCTCGTGTCGATCGTTGCCGGTTTGCTGTTCGGCGACTTGATCGTTGCGCCGCGCCGGTCGCTGTAAAAAAGCCGGCGTTGCGCCGGCTGTCTTTTTGAAGCATGTTGCCGCGATAAATCAAATCAGAAGATCTTTTTCCTTCTTGCCCGCCGCGAGCGCGGCGTTGAACCAGCGCGGACGCTTGCCGCGGCCGGACCAGGTCTGCGCGTGATCGGCCGGATTGCGAAACTTCGCTTTGGCCGGACGGCGCGTCTTGCGGACGGCGACGCGGCCGTTGAACAACTCGTCGAGCGTCAGGCCTTCGGTCTTCAACAATGCGAGCACTTTTTCGCGAGCTCTGACGATCTTTTCTTTTGTCAGCTCCGTCTTCCGCGACTCCGCGCGATGAATCAGTTCGTTTAGCTGATGTTGACTCAAGCCTTTTAGATCAATTGCCATTTATTTGCCTCTTATGGGTGACAGTAGCCGCCCCGCGAGCACGGACAAACCTCTTGGGGAAACGCCAGCATGCCATTGTAAATAGACCTGCGCGTTAAAATATACCTAAATATGCAGATGACCTGGCCTGCCGGGTGGGCAGGCCGGTTTTAAGCACGGGGGGTTATCCGCGCAGGAGGGCGAGCATTTCCTCGCGTTTCAGCTGCCGGCTTTCGCTGTCGCGGCGCGCGCGATATTCGAATGTGCCTGCCGCGAGACCGCGTTCGGAGACGACCACACGGTGCGGTATGCCGATCAATTCGATATCGGCGAACATCGCGCCGGGGCGCAGTCCGCGATCGTCGAGCAAGGTGTCGATGCCGGCCGCGTTGAGTTCGTCATAGAGCGCCGCCGCGGCATCGTTGACCTGGGCATCGTTCTTCGGATTAATCATGCAGACCGCGACGCGCCATGGCGCCATCGGCTCGGGCCAGATAATGCCGGCGTCGTCGTGATTCTGCTCGATCGCCGCGGCGACGATGCGCGAGACGCCGATGCCGTAGCAGCCCATCTGCATGAAGCGGTTCTTGCCGTCCGCGTCGAGCACGGTGGCGTTCATCGATTCGGAATATTTGGTGCCGAGCGCGAACACGTGGCCGACTTCGATACCGCGCGCGATCTTCAGCTTGCCCTTGCCGTCCGGTGAGAGATCGCCCTCGACGACCTTGCGGATATCGGCGACGACATCGGGTTCCGGCAGATCGCGGCCCCAATTGACGCCGGCGATATGGAAATCGACCTTGTTCGCGCCGACGACGAAGTCGGCCATCGCCGCGACCGTGCGGTCGGCGACCACGGTGACTTTCTTGCGGTCCGCGCCGACCGGACCGAGGTAACCTGGCTGGGCGCCGAGCGCGTCAAGAATCTCCTGCTCGGTCGCGAGCCGGTATTCGGCGAGGCCGGCGATCTTCTGCAGCTTGACCTCGTTGACCTCATGGTCGCCGCGCACCAGCGCGAGCACAAATCCGTTGTCGCCGAAGACGCAGACCGACTTCACCGTGCGCGCGATGTCGATGCCGAGCAGCGCGGCGACGTCGGTACAGGTCGTCTTGCCCGGCGTCGGCACGTCGCGCATCGCCTCGCTCGCCGCGGCGCGCGGACCGGGTGCGAGCGATGATGCGAGTTCGACGTTGGCCGCGTAATCGGAGCCGTCGGAAAACACCAGCGCATCCTCGCCCGAATCGGCGAGTACCTGGAATTCATGACTGCGGCTGCCGCCGATCGCGCCCGTGTCCGCATTGACCGCGCGGAAGGCGAGGCCGAGGCGGGTGAAGATGCGCGCATACGCGGCGTACATATTGTCGTATTCGCGGGCCAGGCCATCCTCGTCGAGATGGAACGAATACGCGTCCTTCATCAGGAACTCGCGCGCACGCATCACGCCGAAGCGCGGGCGGATCTCATCGCGGAACTTCGTGTTGATCTGATAGAAATTGACCGGCAACTGCTTGTAGCTCTTCAGCTCGCTGCGCGCGAAATCGGTGACGACTTCCTCGGCGGTCGGTGCGTAGCAGTATTCGGCTTCCTTGCGGTCCTTGATCTTGAGCAACTGGGCGCCGAACTTTTGCCAACGGCCGCTCTCGTCCCAGAGCTCGCGCGGCTGGATCGTCGGCATGATGACTTCGAGTGCGCCGGCGCGGTTCATTTCCTCGCGCACGACGTTCTCGACCTTCTTCAACACCTTGAGGCCGAGCGGCGACCAGGTGTACAGGCCGGCGGCGTGCTTGCGCAGCATGCCCGCGCGCAGCATCAGCCGGTGGCTGGCGATTTCCGCATCGGCGGGGACTTCCTTGACGGTGGTAAGGTGAAACTGGGACAGACGCATGTCGGCTCGCGAAGGCACGGGAGGGCTCGCGATTGTAGCTGCAGTGCACAACCCGGCCAAACCGGGGTTGGACGGCGCCGTTGCCGCTTGCGATCAGTTCGCTTGCTGGCAGTACATCGACGCGGTGCGCTGCGCGGCGGACAGGCGCTCGGCGCGGTCGTTGGCTTCGATCGGCTTGCCGCTGGCGGAATCGGCGAGCGGCGCATCGCCCTGCAACAATTCGAGTGCAGCGTGTGCCTGGTCGCAGGCACGCTTGCGATTGTCCGGCGTGTCGGGCAAGGACACCGGGGCGGAGCCGTTGCCGGCGGGCTTGTCAGCCGTTTTCGTGTCCGCGGCGGCGGGATTCGGGCTCTCCGTGCCGGTCAGGCGCAGCTTTTGTCGGGTGTCTTTGCCCTTGGGCGGCGGCGTGTCGGAGTAGTGGACGACGCCTTTGTCATCGGTCCACTTATACAACTCGGTCGCCACGACGGTCCCGCAGGCGAGCAGCGCCACGAGAGCGGCAGACAGTCCAGCTAGGCAAAAAGCAGCAGCGCGGGCGCGATGCATCGAGAGGCTCCGGATCGGCGAATCGGCCGCGATTCTAGCTTGAGCAAAGCCATGCGGTACACTTCCCAGATCACACATCAGCACTGCAGGATACGCGTGGACTCCGTTCCCGACCCGTTGCCGAAACCGCACCGCGGCATTTACCTCTTGCCGAACCTGTTCACGACCGGCGCGCTGTTTTCCGGCTTCTACGCCGTGCTCGCGGCGTTCGCGGGGAATTATGTCTATGCCGCGGTGGCGGTGTTCGTCGCCGCCATTCTCGACTCGCTCGACGGCCGCATTGCGCGCCTGACCAACACGCAGAGCGAATTCGGTGTGCAGTACGACTCGCTGTCGGACATGTGCAGTTTCGGCCTCGCGCCGGCGGTCGTGATGTACACCTGGTCGCTGTCGACGCTCAAAGCTTACGGCCCGCTCTGGGGCAAGGTCGGTTTCAGCGCGGCGTTCATCTACGCGGCCTGCGCGGCCCTGCGCCTGGCGCGCTTCAACACTCAGGTCGGCGTGGCCGACAAACGCTACTTCCAGGGACTCGCCAGCCCGGCGGCGGCCGGCTTGTTGATGTCATTCCTGTGGGCGGCGACCGAGTATGGCATCGACGGTACGATGGCGCAGTTCATCGCGCCGTTCCTGACCGTGCTCGCCGGCGGCCTGATGGTGAGCCGCGTACGCTATTGGAGCTTCAAGGCCGGTCCGAAATCGGACAAGGTGCCGTTCTACATCATCCCGATCGCCGTGCTGATTCTCGTCGCGCTCTACGTCGACACCGCGCTCGTCCTGTTCGTGATCGCCGCACTCTACGTGATCTCCGGCCCTGCGCTGACGCTGTGGGGCATGCGCGAAGCGCGCGGCCGCCGCGACGTGCGCGGCGATGAAACGAAACCCGGCGCGGAGCCGCCGCCGCCGTGAATGCGGTACGGCCCGCCACCGCCGGCACGCGCGATCCCGCGCGGACAGGCGGGCGGCGCGCGCTGAGCTTCCTCGCCGACCTCTCGCAGTCACTCGCGGTCTCGCTCGACCTGAAGACCACGCTCAAGCCGGCACTCGCGCGCATCATGGATTTCATGCACGCCGAGGCGGCGTCGCTGTTCCTGCTCGATCCGGCGACCACGTTGCTCGAATGCAAGGTCTGCGCGGGGCCGGTCGACATCGTCGGCTTAAAGCTCGAACTGGGACAAGGCGTCATCGGTCGCGCGGTCGCCGAGAACGCGCCGCAGCGCAGTGACGATGCGCGCCGCGATACGCGCGTGAACATGCGCGTCGATGCCGAGACCGGCTTCGTCACGCGCGCGATCCTCTGCGTGCCGCTCGCGACCGCGCAGGGTCCGATCGGCGCGCTCGAAATCATCAACCGCCATGACGGCGGCGCGTTCGACGAGAACGACGCCGAAATCCTGCGCCTGATCGCAGCGCCGATGGCACTCGCGATCAACAACGCGCGCCTCGCCGCGGAAATCGCCGAGCAGCAACGCATCCGCCGCGAGATGTCGCTGGCGCGTTCGGTGCAGAAATCGCTGCTGCCCAAGCGTCGCCGCGGACGCTTCCCGCTGATCGGCGTCAACCTGCCCGCACACGAGATTTCCGGCGACTTCTACGACTATTTCGATCTGCCTGACGGCCGCCTTGCGTTCTTCATCGGCGACATTTCCGGCAAGGGGCTCGACGCGGCGTTTTTGATGGTGCGCGTCGCCAGCCTGCTGCGCTTCAGCGGCAACGCCGCGCCTTCGCCGGCGGCATGGCTGCGCGGGGTCAACGTCGAATTGTGCAAGACACTGCAGAACGGACGCTTCGTCTGCGTCGTCGTCGGCATCTACGACCGTTCGAAGCGCCGGGCAGTCATCGCCAACGCGGGTTTTCCGCCGGCGCTGCTCGACCGCCACGGGCAGTTCGAGGAGCTGCTCGCCGACGGCCCGCCGCTCGGCATTCTCGCCGAAGCGGAATACGGCGAACGCACGATTGATCTCGGCTCGGCGGCGCTCTATCTCTTCTCCGACGGTGCCACCGACGTTCGTGAGAACGCGCGCACGCGGCTCGGCGCCGACGGTCTGCGCGAATTGATCCGCCGCTACACTCAGCTTGCGCCCGAGCCGCGCCTGCGTATGCTGATCGGTGAATTGAAGCGGCGCCGTCTGGTCGACGACACGACCTTGCTCTTGCTGCAGGAACCACGTGGCACCGAAGTGCGCGAATTGCTCGCTCTGAGTTTCCCGGCCGATCCGTGCGAGATGCGCCGCGTGCGCGCGGATTTGCGCACCGTGCTCGATGCCGAAGAGGTGCCGCCGGAATTGCGCGACCGCCTCGTTCTCGTGGTCGACGAAGCCAGCACCAACATCATGCGCCATGCGTACGCGGACGGCGAAAACGGAACGATTGCACTGCGCGTGACACGCGAGCGCGATATGCTCAGCTTCGAGCTGCGCGACGAGGCGCCGGCGGTCGATCCTACGCGGATCAAGCCGCGCGATTTGTCCGAATGCCGGGCCGGGGGGCTTGGCGTCGCCTTTATCGATGCGACGATGGACTCCTGGCATATCGAAGGCATCCCGGGCGGTCGCGGCAACCGGCTCGTCATGCGCAAGCAGATCGCGGCGAAAGTGGAGAACGATTAAGTGAACGGCAACGAGTGCATCAGCGAAACCTTGGGCGATTACGTCCTCGTTCGTCTCAGCGGCGAGGTTGATCTGTCCTGGTCGCAACAGGTGCGCCACGCAATCCTCGATGCGCTTGGCGCGACCGGCAAAGTCGGCGTCGAGCTGTCGCAGGTCAGCTACATCGATTCGTCCGGCATCGCTGCGCTTGTCGAAGGCTTTCAGAACGCGCGCAGCCGGAACCAGAAGTTCGGCCTCGTCGGGGTGAGCACGGCGGTGATGGCGGTGCTGCAGCTCGCGCGGCTCGACCGCGTGTTCCCGATCTTCGCCGACCTCGACGCGGCGCGGTCGGCGTGAGCGTGGACGCAGTCACCCGCCCGCTCGAATCCCTCGGCCGCGCAACGGTCACGTCTCTTTCCGGCATCGGCCACGCGGCGATGCTGCTCGCCGAAAGCGTCGCCTTCGCCGTGAACGGCTGGCGCCGCGGCCAGCCCCTGCGCGTTGCTTCGGTCGTCGAGCAGATGCGTCAGATCGGCGTCGACGCGCTGCCGATCACGGCGATGCTCGCGCTCGTCATCGGCATCATGCTCGGCATTCAGTTCATCGCGGCGCTGTCGGAGTTCGGCGCGCAGTCGCAGGTCGTCATCGCCGTGGCCAAGTCGGTCACACGCGAGTTCGGCGCGCTGATCACCGCGATCCTCGTCGCCGGCCGCTCAGGCTCCGCGCTCGCCGCGCGAATCGGCTCGATGAACGTCTCGCAGGAAGTCGACGCGCTCGCCGTGATCGGCATCGATCCGGTGCGTTATCTCGCCGCGCCCGCCGTGTTCGCGATGTTGATCATGCTGCCCGCGCTGACGATTTTCGCCGACGCGATCTCGATCCTCGGCGCCGCGTTCTATTCCGCGCCGGCGCTCAACATCACGCCGACGGCGTACATCTCGCAGACGCTGGCGTTGCTCAATCCGGGCGACATTGGCCAGGGTCTCGCCAAGTCGGTCGTCTTCGCGATCCTGATCTCGCTGATCGGCATCAGCACCGGCTTTTCGGTTTCCGGCGGCGCCGAAGGCGTCGGCCGCGCGACGACGCGCTCGGTCGTGCTGTCAATCTGTTACATCATCGTGGCTGACATGATTTTCTCGTTCTTCCTCAATCGCTGAGCGATCAGAAACGGAGCAATGCCGTGGTTTCATCGCAGCCTTTGATCGAAGTCGAACAACTCGAAGCCTGGTACGGTCGCCGCCGCATCCTGCGCGGCGTGGATTTCAACGTGCGCGCGGGCGAGATCCGCGTGATCATGGGCGGATCGGGCTCGGGCAAAAGTACGCTGCTGCGCCATCTGCTCGGTCTGCATCGGCCGCGCAGCGGGACGATCAAGCTGCTCGGCGTCGATATCAGCCGCGCGAACGAAGCGGAGATGCTCGCGGTGCGCAGGCAGATCGGTGTGTCGTTCCAGGGCGGTGCACTGCTGACCTCGATGAGCGTCGGCGACAACGTCGCGCTGCCGCTGCGCGAGCTGACCGGTCTTGACGAGAGCACGATCCGCATCATGAGCCGGCTCAAGCTCGAGGTGGTCAATCTCGGCGGTTTTCAGGATCTGATGCCGGCGCAGTTGTCCGGTGGCATGATCAAGCGCGCGGCGCTGGCGCGTGCGATCGTCATGGACCCGAAGCTGCTGTTTTTCGACGAGCCGTCGGCCGGTCTCGACCCGGTCGTCTCGGCCGAGCTCGATGAGTTGATCCTGCGCTTGCGCGACGCGCTGCGCATGACCATCGTCGTCGTTACCCACGAACTCGAAAGCGCGTTCAAGATCGCGGATACGATCACCGTGCTCGATCAGGGCGAGATCCTGATGACCGACACTGTCGACAACGTTCGCCGCGCCGACAACGAGCGCATCCAGGATCTGCTCAACCGCCGCCCGCGCGAAACGCCGGTCGACGCCGACGCCTATCTGCGGCGGTTGACCGAGGAGCACGCGGTCCCGGTTTGACCCGAAATCTGTGATCGGCACAACGAAATACGGCCGCGCATTGTGCAAAGCTTCACAGATTCGCAATAAAAAGGCGACAAGCCTTGGGGGAGTGGCCGCGTGCGTTTCGGTATCGTCGTTGATTCCGCCTGCGACTTGCCGGCGGAGTTTTATGCCCAACACGGCATCCGCATCCTTCCCATCAGCATTCATATCGACGGCCAGTCGCTCGTCGACGATCGCGACCCCGCCTTGATCGAGCGCTATCTCGCCGAAGATCTCGGCGCACGCGGCGCGGCCGCGGAAACCGAGCCGTACACGGTCGAGCAGATTCGCGACGTATTCCTCGACAGCCTCGTGCTCGACTATGACTGCGTGTTCTGCCTGACGATCACGTCCACGCGAAGCCCGATCTTCGAACACGCGCGCAAGGCGAGCTTCGCCATCCTCAACAGTTATCAGGCCGTGCGCAAAGCCGCGCACGTCGACGGGCCGTTCCTCATGCGCGTGATCGACAGTCAGACCTTGTTCGCGGGGCAGGGCGTCGGCGTCTACGAGGCGACGCGCCTGATCGCCGCGGACACGCCGATCGGCGCGATGCGCGAGCGGCTAGAGTACGTCGCGCAGAACACCTACGGCTACATGCTGCCGCGCGATCTCTACTACTTGCGCGCACGAGCGCAGAAGAAGGGCGATCGCAGCGTCGGCCTGCTCAGCGCGGCGCTCGGCAGCGCACTCGACATCAAGCCGATCCTGCGCGGCTGGCGTGGTGAAACCGGACCGGTCGGCAAGGTACGCGGTTTCGACGCCGGCTCGAAAGCGCTGTTCGCCTACGCCTGTGCGCGCGTGCGCGCCGGTCTGCTGGTGCCGGTGGTCTGCCTCAGTTATGGCGGCGACCTCGCCGAGCTTCATGGCCTGCACGGCTATGCCTCGCTCAGCGAAACCTGCGCCGAACACGGCGTGGAACTGCTCGAAAGCCCGATGAGTGTGACCGGCATGGTCAACGTCGGCGTCGGCGCGGTGACGCTCGGCTTCGCCGCAACGGAACACGACGCGCAGTTCTGATTACACCGCCGTGCGCGGCATGTATGATTCCAACACGCGGCGCCGAAGCCGTCGCGGCTTTGGAGTGGGGCGCGGGTGAAACGCGACAACATCAACTACGTGCTGGTCGGCGCCGTCGTGGCCGCCGCCTTCGCCTTGCTGCTCGTCGCGCTCGCGGCGATCACCGGCCGTGGCGGATCGAGCACCGACTACATCTCGCATTACCGCAATGTCACTGGTCTGCGCTACGGCGCGCCGGTGTTCTACGAGGGGTTCCGCATCGGCCAGGTCACTGCGATCGATCCCGAGCGCGCGCCGCACGACGGTAAGATCGAGACGCGTTACAAGGTCACGCTCGCCGTGCGCCACGACTGGCCGATTCCGAAGGATTCCGTCGCGCGTCTGACCTCGACCGGCTTGCTCGCCGACGTCGCGATCGGCATCAGTGAAGGTGTGAGCACCGACGTCGCCAAACCCGGCGGCGAACTGGCCGGCGTGGAAAACGCCGACCTCTTCACCTCGATGAACGCGCTCGCCGTGCAATTGGGCGACTTGACGCGCAATCAGATTGCGCCGCTGGTGAAGAGTCTGTCCACGCACGTCGACTCGATCGCGAGCACGATCGACGAGAACACACCCGAACTCGTCGAGCAGTCGCGCGAGTTGCTCAAGCGCCTGAATTCGGCGTCGGCCTCGGTCGACGACCTGCTCAAGCCGCAGAATCGTGCGGCGATCGGCGCGATCCTCGGCAATGCGCAGGCGTTGTCGCAGGATTTGCGCGCCACGCAAGCCAAGCTCGACAGCGCGATCGGCCAGCTCGACAACGTGATCCGCGAGAACCGCTCGGGTGTGCGCGATTCGGTCGACGATCTGCGCGGCATTCTCGCCTCGTTGTCCGGGCGCATCGACTCGATCACGCAGAATCTCGCCGTCGCCGCGCGCAACTTCAACGAATTTTCGCGCGAGGTGCGCATGAGCCCGAACCGCCTGCTGATCGCGCCGAAGCGCGACAAGGTCGACGAGGAACCCAAATGATGCGTTTGCGACTGATCGCTTCGGTTGCTCTGGCGGGGATGCTCGCCGCGTGCTCTCCGCCGACCGTTCCGGATGTCACTTATTTTCGCCTGCCGCCCGCAGCCAAGGTGTCGCGGTTGGCGAATCCGTTGTCGGTGCTCCCGCTCGAAGTCGCCACGTTCCGCGCCGAAGGCGTCTATGCCGAACAGTCCGTGATCTACGCGACCACGCCCGACGCGGGCGCGTTGCGTGCATATCACTATCAGTTGTGGAGCGACCCGCCCGCGCGAGGTTTGCAGGAGCGTCTGACCAACCGTCTGCGCGACGCCGGCGTCGCGCCGCTGGTCACCGACCGCTTGCCGGCGAGCGTGCAGGCGCTGCGCGTGCAGGGCCGCATCTTGCATTACGAGCGCGTGCAACAGGCGCAGGGCGTCGTCGTGCAGGTCGAGTTCGAGATGCGCGTTGAGCAGGATTCCGGCGAACCGCTGCTGGAGCAGAGTTATCGCGCCGAAGTGGCCGCCACGGGCGACACGATGGCTGCGACCGCACAGGCGTTCGGTGCCGCAGTCGATCAGGCCTTCGAAAAATTCCAGGCCGATCTCGTTGCGCTTGAAGGCGGCAAATCATGATGGACGCGCAGCGCCTGCGTCTGCTCGAAGCGATGGGCATCGACGTTTACGCGTTGCGTGCGTACGATGCGGCGCCGATGCGCGCGGCGGTCTCGGCGACGAATGCCTCCGGCGAAGCGCAGGCACAGACGCGGCTTGCCATCGTTTGTGCGAGTGGCGTGCGCCGCGATGCGCGCCTGGCGCGCTTGTTCGCGCAGCTGCCGCAGACGGTCGGCGTCGCCGCTGGGGCGATCGAGTGGCTCGAAGCCGATGCCAACGGCGAACTGGCCGGCGCGGGGGATGTGCCGGCCTATCTCGTGCTCGGTGCCGCCATGGCGCGCGCACTCGGCGTACAATTGTCCACAATGCAGCAAAGTACCGTCACGATCGCCGTCACCGCGGATCCCACGCAATTGCCGGGTGCCCCCGCAGACAAGCGCGCGCTATGGCAGGCGTTGAAGCCGATCGTGCGCCGGTTGCGTGGAGTCGCGAGCTAAGATCGTGGTTGCGATTCTTTCCGAACCGCGGGCGCAGATGCGCGCGATGCACGTCGATGACCTCGAGGAGGTCGCGGCGATCGAGGCGACGGCCTACGAATTTCCCTGGACGCTTGGCATCTTCCGCGACTGTCTGCGCGCCGGTTACGAGTGTTGGGTGCTGTGCCAAGGCGAGGAAGTCATCGGCTACGGCGTTCTTTCCGTCGCTGCCGGCGAGGCGCATCTGCTCAATGCCTGCGTCGCGCCGTCGCATCAGGGGCATGGCCACGGCCGGCACTTGGTCAAGCGCATGATCGAGCTCGCGCGCTGGCATCGCGTGCAGCGCATTTTCCTCGAAGTGCGACCGTCGAACCACGCGGCGGTCGCGTTGTATCCGACGCTCGGGTTCAACGAGATTGCAATGCGGCCGAATTATTATCCGACGAAGAACGGGCGCGAGGATGCGATTGTGATGGCGATGGAGTTGTTGCCGCCGGAGGCGTGATCACAGGGTTTTTTCCGCTCGTCAATCCCGCGCAGGCGGGGCTTTCAACAGCCAAAGGCTGGTCATCCAGTTCTTTCTTTGCTTTTGCTCGTCATTCCAGTGGAAGCTGGAATCCAGCTTTTGCTGTGGCTTTTGATTCTTTCTGACAGCATCCCTTCGTTTTTCCGCTCGCATCCCTGCGAGCGGGTCACTTTTCTTTGCTTGCACAAAGAAAAGTAACCAAAAGAAATGCACCCCGGGAGCCGCGCCCTCCGCGCTTCGCGCTGCGGGTGCGCAAGGTCAGGCCGGGGTTCGCTCGATGGGCATCCTGCCCATTCGCGAACTCGCGCGCATCCCTGCGCGCGACCCTGCGGGCTGATCCATCCTGCCCTCGCCGCGGCTGACGGGGCCCGAAGATCAAGAGCGTAGGCAAAAAGCCAAAGCGCGCAGGCGCGCGGGTTACATGTCGTGCTTGTTTACTTCGAAGCCTGCGGCTTTGTAGGTTTTCCAGCGTTCGCGGGAGCCGAGGCGTTGGGCTTCGTCGGCGGGGACTACTTCGAGGACGCGTTCGAACAAGCCCGGCGCGCATTCATCGCGAAGGTTGATCACGAGCGGCCGGTCGGGCGTTTCGGCGCCGGGCGCGACGATCAGCACCGGGGTAAGGGTGTCGTCGTCGTCGCCGGCGAGCTGGTGCGGGATGAAGGCGCTTTCGTCGAACTCCCACAGCTTCTCGTCGAGCGCGTCGGCCTCATCGGCGGAGCGCGTGAGGATCAGTGTGGACTGGCCCGACTCGAATGCACGCTTTGCCAGCTCGCAGACGAGCAGCAGCGGATCGTCGCGAAAGCGCGGCTTGTCGATCAGGTAGAAGTCGGCGCGAGGCATCAGGCGGCGTGCAGGTCGAGTTTGGCGACGCGGCGCAAATCGACTTGTCGCTTGGCCTGCCAGAGATCGTAGTTGTGCTGCATCGCGAGCCAGCTCTCCGGCGAGCGGCCGAGCGTCTTCGACAAGCGCAAGGCCATCTCGGGACTGATTCCGCTGGTGCCTTTGAGGATGCGGTTGAGTGTCGAGGCGGCCACGTCCAGCTTCTCTGCTAGCTCACGCCCGCTGATGCCGTGCGGCACGAGATAGGCCTCATTGATGAATTCGCCGGGGTGCGGGGGGTTGTGCATGCGCATCGTTAGAAGTGTGCTCTGCAATATCCAGTACCGTTCGCGTTGAGCGTAGCTCGCGTAGCGAGCGAAGTCGAAACGTTTCTTACCTTCGACTTCGCGCCTTCGGCGCTACGCTCAAGACGAACGGATTTCAAATAGATCTTCTTTTAGCTCGCCCGATCAAGCAGATACTGCACAAGCAGCGGCACCGGCCGCCCTGTTGCGGAGCCCTTGCGGCCTTCCTCCCACGCGGTGCCGGCAATGTCGAGGTGCGCCCAGCGGAAGCCCTCGGTGAAGCGCGCGAGGAAGCAGCCTGCGGTGATCGCACCCGCGTATTTGCCGCCGATGTTGGCGACGTCGGCGTAGCCGGTCTCGAGTTGGCTCTGGTAGTCGTCCCACAGCGGCAGGCGCCAGGCGCGATCGAGCGTGGCGTTGCCGGCGGCGAGCAGTTCGTCCGCGAGTGCGTCGTCCTGCGTCATCAGGCCGGTGGCATGCTTGCCGAGGGCGACGACGCAGGCGCCGGTGAGCGTGGCTGCGTCGATGATCACCTGCGGCTTGTACTTCTGCACGTAGGTCAGCGCATCGCAGAGGATCAGGCGGCCTTCGGCGTCGGTGTTGAGCACTTCGACAGTCTGGCCCGACATGGTAGTGACGACGTCGCTCGGCCGCTGCGCGTTGCTGCTCGGCATGTTCTCCACGGCCGGCACGACGCAGACGAGGTTGAGCTTGAGCTTGAGTTCGACCGCGGTGAGGAACGCGCCGAGCACGCCGGCCGCGCCGCACATGTCGAACTTCATTTCCTCCATGCCCGCGGCGGGCTTGATTGAGATGCCGCCGGTATCGAACGTGACGCCCTTGCCGACGAGTGCATAGGGCGCCTCGTCCGCGGTACCGCCTTTCCATTCGAGCGCGATCAAGCGCGGCTTGTTCGCCGAGCCCTGAGCGACGCCGAGCAGGGCGCCCATGCCCAGTTTGTACATCGCTTCTTCTTCGAGCACCTCGCAGACGACGCCCGGATGATCCTTGGCGAGCTGGTGCGCCTCGCCGGCGAGATAGGCTGGCGTGCAGATGTTCGGGGGCAGGTTGCCCAGCTGGCGGGCGAAGCGCACGCCCTTGGCGATCGCGGTGGCCTGGGTCAGCGCGGTCTCATCGGCGCCGGTTGCTGCGGCGAAGGCGATGGCGTGGAATTCCGGCGTCTTCGCTTTCTCGCGCGGCTTGAACGTGGTGGTGTATTTGTACGCCTGTGCGTCGCTGGCGAGCGCGGCGGTACGCAGCTTCCAGGCGAGGTCTTTGCCAGGCAGATCAAGTTCGCTCAGGTAGGAGACGGCGCTGTCGATCGGCAGGCCTTTCAATACGCGCGCCGCGTCGCTGCTGACCTTCGCGTAGCGCGCCGCGTCGAATTTCTTCGCCTCGCCGAGGCCGACGACGAGCACGCGTGTCGTCTTGATCCCAGTCAGACCAAAAAGAACTTGCGCGGCGCCGAGTTTGCCGGAAAGGTCGCCCGACTCGAGCAGGCGCACGATGGCGCCGCCGGACGCCGCGTCGATGCGCTGCGCGGCCGTCGAAAGCACGCGATCGTCGAACAGGCCGACGACGATGCAGGGGGTTTCTGCGGTTTCGGGAGAGCGGGAGTCGAGACTGAACTGGAGGGTCATCTTGTTACCGTTATTGTTCGAAAGGGCAGGGGAGTCGATCCGACTCGGTTACAATTAAGCCTGCGTAAACGTGCTTGCGTGTGCAATCGCGGCGCGACGCCAGCGGCGCACAGTCAAGAGAACAAGTTTACCGCATCATGCAACTTCCCACTCTGCGCATCATTGATCGCTACCTCGCGCGCGAGCTGCTGGTCAGCTTTATCGCGGCGACCGCGATTCTGCTGCTTGTCAGCGTCGGCGGCACGGTGGCGGATCTGCTCAACAAGATCGCGCGCGGCCGCATTCCGGCGGAGCTGCTGTTTTCGCTGATCGGGCTGCGCACGGTCAGCGCCCTCACGCTGCTCGCGCCGCTTGCCGTGTTCATCGGCGTGCAGCTCGCCTACGGTCGTTTGTATCGCGAGAGCGAGATGGCCGTGTTCGCGGCGTCGGGACTGCCGGTGACCGGGCTGCTGCGGCCGCTGACGCTGCTCGCCGTTCCGCTCGCCATAGCGATGGCATTGATCTCGTTCTGGCTGGCGCCGGCGTCCGACCGGCTTTCGCAAAACCTGGTATTGGAAGCGAACCGCTCGCTCATCATCGCCGGTCTGGAGCCGGGGCGTTTTGTCGAGCTGCCGAACAACGATGGCGTGATGTACGTCGAAGGCATGAGCCCGGATGGGACCAAGTTCACGAAAATGTTCGTCGCCAGCGAACGGACCGAGGGCTTGGCCAAGGACGCGGCGCCGAGCCCGAAGGCGGCCGACGCGCCCAAGCGTATCAACGTGATCACGGCGGCCGACGGCGAACTGTTCCATGACGCGAACGGCGCGGAGCGCTATCTCGGCCTGAACAACGGCTTCCGCGTCGAAGGCACGGTCGGCCAGGACAACTACCGCCTGCTGCGCTACGAGCGCAACGACGTGAAGCTTACCGATTCGGAACCGGATGCCACCACCGATGCGGCCAAGCGCGCCGCACCGACCTCCGACTTACTGCGCGGCGACGATCCGATTCAACGGGCCGAGTTCCACTGGCGCCTCGCCGCGCCGCTGTCGACGCTGGTGCTTATCCTGCTTGCGCTGCCGTTGTCGAAATCGAGCCCGCGCCAGCCGCGCTACGCTGGGTTGATCATCGCCTTCCTCACCTGGTCGATCTACTACGCACTGATGAATATCGCGCGTGAACAGTTGTCGCGCGGCAAGATGAGCTTCGCGCTCGGCATGTGGTGGGTGCATATTCCGATTCTGCTGATCGCGCTGTATCTGCTCTGGCGCAGCCAGCAATTGCCGAAGCCCAAGATGAAGCCTGCGGCGGGGGTAGCGTGATGGTCGCCGCGCTCGCCTCGCGCATCGGCCTCGACCGGCTGCGCTTCAAGAAAGTCGACAAGGTGGTCGCGCTGTCGGTGCTCGGCGCGGTGCTGCTCGCGTGGATCGTCGTCGTCGCGCTCGACACGATGATGGCGTTCGTCAACGAGATCAACGACGTCGGCACCGGCGATTACACCTTGGCGAAAGCGGTCACCTACATCCTGCTCACCGTGCCGCGGCGCATGTATCAATTCTTCGCCTACGGCAGCCTGATCGGCGGCTTGATGGGCATGGGCGCGCTCGCGGCAAGCGGCGAGCTGACCGCGCTGCGCGCCGCGGGCATGTCAAAGCTGCGCATCTGCGCGTCGGTCGTGCTCGCGCTGACCGTCCTCACCGCGGTCGTGGCGCTGATGGGCGAGTTGATCGCGCCGCGCGCGCAACAGAAAGCCGAGTCGCTCGCGCTGACTGCGAAGAATCGCGACGTCGCCATCGGCAAAGGCGGCACGCTGTGGGCGCGCGACGGCAGCACGGTGATCAACGCCAAGCGTGGGCGCACGCATGCGGACAAGAGCGGAGTGCCGACGATCGAATTGTCCGAGGTGCGCGTGTTCGAATTCACGCCGGCGGGCCAGCTGTCTGCGCTGTCGATCGCGAAGACCGCCACGCACATCAACGGCGAGTGGACGCTGCACGACGTGCGCCGCACCGATTTCGAGGGACGCTCGGCGACGAGCAAGACGGAAGAGACAGCAAAGTGGAAATCGCAGCTCGATCCGAACGTGCTCGCCGTGTCGATGATCCATCCCGAATATCTGTCGATGAGCGATCTGACGCGCAATATCGACTATATGAATCGCAACCTGCAGGACGCGACCACGTACAAGGTGGCCTATTGGGGGCGCATCTTCTATCCGCTCAACGTGCTCGTGCTCGCGTTCTGCGCGGTGCCGTTCGCGTTCGGCCAGCTGCGCACGGGCGGCCTCGGCAAGCGCCTGTTCATGGGCATGGCGTTGGCGATCAGCTACTACTTCTTTCAGAAGTCGGTGGTCAGCATGGGTGCGGTGTACAACTTCAATCTCGCCGTGGTGAACGCGTTGCCTTCGCTGTTCCTTGCGGTGGCGGCTTTCGTGTATTTCCGCAGAAACGCGTAGAGGCTCGACTTATCGCGCCGCTACGAAGCCTTGTCCAAGCGGACGAGCAGCGTGCCGGCGGCGATATCGTGCCAAGCGCGGCGCTCGCGATCGATCAGGCACCAGAGGAAACCGAGGCCGAGCGCGGCGAGCGAGACGAGTGCGACGGCAAAGCGCAGCAGCGCTCGGCGGAAGCCGATCGGGCCGCCGTCCGCGCCGACGATGCGCAGGCGCCACGGTTTCATGCCGACGGTCTGGCCGCCGCGCATCCAGGAAACGATGAAATATGCCGCGCTGACACCAAGCACGAGCGCCTGCACTAGCACTTTGTGGCCGAAGCGGTGCACGTCGAGCGCGCCGCCGGTGAGCAAGACCGCCAGAATGGTCGCGAAAAACCACAGCGCGAGCAGCGGGAAGAGATCGTAGATCGCGATGATCAGCCGCCAGCCGAGATGGGCGGGAGCGGCGGCGGTGCGCGAAGGCGGGGATTTCATCAGGTATTCTTGGGTCGAAACGACGGCTGGCGCGTTGCGCGAGGCCGCAAAGTCTATCTCTCGACGCCGGAATGAAGAAATCCGCACGACAATCCGCGACCGCCGCACTGCGCGTCAGCGACCGCATCAGCCCCGACGAGCGCACGCGAATCGAGAGTTTTCTCGAACGTGCCTGGTCTGAATCGGGATTGGCGGAAAATTCGCTCGCCAGTTACCGGCGCGATCTCGAGGGCCTCGCGCGCTGGTGCGCGGGCAAGGGGACGACGCTGCTGCGCTGCACGCGCGAGCAGTTGCATCGCTACCTCGCCGAACGCGGCGAGGGCGGCTATTCCTCGCGCAGCAACGCACGCCTTCTGTCGAGCCTGCGCCATTTCTACCGGATGGAACAGCGCCTCGGTACGATCGAGGTCGATCCGACGTTGCTGCTCGATACCCCGAAGCTGGCCAAGCCGCTGCCGAAGGCGCTGAGCGAGGCGCAGGTCGAGGCACTGATCCGCGCGCCGGATGTCGACACGCCGCTCGGTTTGCGCGATCGGGCGATGTTCGAGCTGCTTTACGCGACTGGCCTGCGTGTGTCCGAGCTGGTCAATCTTGCGGTCGATCAGATCAATCTGCGCCAGGGCGTGCTGCGCGTGACTGGCAAGGGCGGCAAGGATCGCCTCGTCCCCATCGGCGAGGAGGCGCTGGACTGGCTCGAGCGCTACTACCGCGACGCGCGGCCCGTGGTGCTGGCAGGCAGCGTGGTCGACGCCGTTTTCGTCACCGCGCGCAAGGGGCCGATGACGCGGCAGATGTTCTGGACCATGGTCAAGCAGCATGCGATCAAGGCCGGCATCGACGCCAAGCGCATCTCCCCGCATGTCCTGCGGCATTGCTTCGCCACGCATCTGCTCAACCACGGCGCCGATCTGCGCGCCCTGCAGATGCTGCTCGGGCACAGCTCGCTGTCGACCACTCAGATCTACACGCTGGTGGCGCGCGAGGGCCTGAAACGGCTGCATTCCCAGCATCATCCGAGAGGATAGCTCTCGGTGTGAAAGCGATCAGACCGGACCATATCCGCGTCATCGTGCGATAATTGAAAGAACCGCCGTTCAGCTCCGGTCATCGGCCTGTTGGCTGCGAATATCGGCCGAATTCAACTTTTTCTTTACGCGTGTGTCGTAATTGTCTCGCCCCGTAAGCTCCATATATCGAGAATCACCATGCTCAAACATTTGCTTGTTGCCCTTAGCCTCGCTATCGCCGCCTCGGGGGCTTATGCGCAGAAAGCCGCCACGTTTGCGGACGTCAGCAGCGCCGCTGCGCCGGTGCAGGCCACTGGCGACGAAAAAGTCGTGCGCGATGCGCTCACGAAATTGGCGCCGACGATGAAAGTCGAGGTGGTGGCGAAATCCGATCTGCCGGGTTTCTACGAAGTGGTTCTCGGCAACGGTCAGGTCGTGTACGTCACCGCCGACGGCAAGTATCTGCTCCAGGGCGAAGTGTTCGACATCGCGCAGAAGGCCAGCATGACGGGCCGCGCACAGGCGGCCTGGCGTCAGGCGGCGTTGAAGAATCTGCCGCAGAGCAAGCGTCTGGTGTTCTCGCCGCCGAATCCGAAGCACACCGTGACCGTATTCACCGACGTGGATTGCCCGTACTGCCGCCAGTTCCATAAGCAGATCGCGGCTTACAACCAGGCCGGCATCGCGATCGAGTACGTGCTGTTCCCGCTCGCGATCCACCCCGGCGCCGATAAGAAGGCCGAATCGGTGTGGTGCTCGCAGGACCGCAACGCCGCCTACACCGCAGCGATGAACGGCCAGGATCCGGGCAAGAAGACCTGCGAGAACCCGGTCGCGGAGACGACCGCGCTCGCGCTGAAGATCGGCATCAGCGGTACGCCGACCATCCTCAACGAGGCCGGCGTGCAGGTGAACGGCAACGCGACCCAGGATCCGAACAAGTTTCTCGCTGAGCTGGATCGCCTCGCCGCACAGACGGCAAAAGGCCCGGTCGCGGCCAAGTAACAAGGGATGTGATCATCCCGTTCGGCGCAGGAATATGCGTTGACACGGGATCGGGCGCCTCGTAGGAGCGGGCAGAAATGACGGCGGTTTGCCGCATCAGCTAAAATGCGCCCCCCTCCGCAAGAAGCCGATGCGCGCCATGTTGGTTTTCGACGGGCAACCCGCCCTCTCGGCGTTCCGCCTCGAGCGTCTGAATCATGAAGTGAACCGTACGCTGCCGGATTACCGGGTGGCGACGGCGCGCCATGTCTATTTCATCGACGCCGGCGACGGCACGGTCGACCGCGATGCGCTCTGCCGCGTTCTACGCGCGGCGAACCAGCCGGCAAAGCCTGCAACGCTGTGGGTCGTGCCGCGACTCGGTACGCTGTCGCCGTGGTCGACCAAGGCCACGGAAATCCTGCAGGGCTGCGGCATCGACGTGAAGCGCGTCGAGCGCGGCATGGCGTTCGCGGTCGACAAACCGCCGATGCCCGGCTCGACGCAGTGGCAGAAGCTCGCCGCCTTGCTGCACGATCCGATGACGCAGTCGGTGCTCGGCTCGCTCGACGAGGCAGGCGCGCTGTTTCGTGCGGGCCCGCCGGCGCCGCTCGAGCGCGTGGACTTGGGCAGCGATCCCGCGCTGGCGCTGAATGATGCAAACGTGCGCCTCGGCCTCGCGCTCGCTGCGGACGAAATCGAATACCTGATCGCGCGCTACGCAGAACTCGGCCGCGATCCGACCGATGTCGAGCTGATGATGTTCGCGCAGGCGAATTCCGAGCACTGCCGGCACAAGGTGTTCAACGCGAGCTGGACGATCGACGGCAAGCCGCAGGACCGCTCGCTGTTCTCGATGATCAAGAACACGCACCAGGTGTCGCCGGCGCACACGCTATCCGCGTACAAGGACAACGCGGCGGTGATCGAAGGCAATAGCGCGTCGCGCTTCTTCCCGGGTGACGATGGGCGTTTCACGGCGAAGAACGAAGCGGTGCCGTACGCGATCAAGGTCGAAACGCACAATCATCCGACCGCGATCGCGCCGTACCCGGGCGCGGCGACCGGCGCGGGCGGCGAAATCCGCGATGAAGGCGCGACCGGCCGCGGCGCCAAGCCGAAGGCCGGCCTGGTCGGCTACACGACCTCGTACCTGCGCATTCCTGATTGGCCGAGGCCGTGGGAGAAAGATCGTCCGCTGCCGCCGCGCATGGCGACGGCATTCGAGATCATGCGCGACGCGCCGATCGGCGCCGCTGCGTTCAACAACGAATTCGGCCGCCCGTGCCTCGGCGGCTATTTCCGCACGTTCGAGCAGGAAACCGCCGATCCGAATTATCGGCGCGGCTACGACAAGCCGATCATGATCGCCGGCGGTCTGGCGAACATGCGTCAGCTCGACGTCGAAAAAGGCATGCTGCAGCAGGGCGACGCGATCGTCGTGCTCGGCGGCCCGGCGATGCTGATCGGTCTCGGCGGCGGCGCTGCGTCGTCGCTCGCCGGCGGCGATTCGTCCGAAGCGCTCGACTTCGCTTCCGTGCAGCGCGATAACGCTGAGATGGAGCGGCGCTGCCAGGAAGTGATCGACCGCTGCTGGGCGCTCGGCGAAAACAACCCGCTCGTCAGCATCCACGATGTCGGCGCGGGCGGTTTGTCGAACGCGATTCCGGAGATTCTCAACGACTCGCATGCCGGCGGCCGCGTCGAGCTGCGCAAGATTCCCTCGGCCGATCCGTCGCTGTCGCCGATGCAGATCTGGTGCAACGAATCGCAGGAACGCTACGTGCTCGGCCTACGCGCCGAGGACGTCGCACGCTTCGCCGAGTTGTGCGAGCGCGAGCGCTGCCCGTTTGCCGTCGTCGGCGAGGTCACCGCGGAACGTTCGCTTGTTATCAGCGACGAAGCCGATGGCTCGCACCCGATCGATCTGCCGATGGACGTGCTGTTCGGCAAGCCGCCGAAAATGCAGCGCGATTCCAAGCGCAAGGCGCAACGCCTTGATATCGTTCCCGACCTCGATGGCATCGTGCTCGACGCTGCGCTGAAGCGCGTGCTGCGCGCGCCGGCGGTGGGTTCGAAATCGTTCCTCGTCACGATCGGCGACCGCACGGTCGGCGGCCTCTGCGCGCGCGACCAGATGGTCGGCCCGTGGCAGGTGCCGGTGGCCGATTGCGCGGTGACACTGACGGACTTCGACGGCTATTCGGGTGAAGCGATGGCGATGGGCGAGCGCGTACCCGTCGCGCTGCTTTCCGCGCCCGCGTCGGCGCGGCTCGCGGTCGGCGAGGCGATCACCAATCTCGCCGCTGCGCCGATCGCCGACATCGGCGAGATCCGGCTGTCGGCAAACTGGATGGCGGCGGCGAGCGTGCCCGGCGAGGATGCTGCGCTGTTCGATGCCGTGCAGGCAGTCGGCATGGAGCTGTGCCCCGCGCTCGGTATTTCGATCCCGGTCGGCAAGGATTCGCTGTCGATGGCGACGGTCTGGCAGCTCGACGGGCGCAAGCAGAAAACCGTGTCGCCGGTGTCGCTCAACATCACCGCGTTCGCGCGCGTGACCGACGTGCGCCAGTCGCTGACGCCGCAGCTGCGCACCGATGCCGGCGAAACCGAGTTGTGGTTGATCGATCTCGGTGCAAACAAGAACCGTCTCGGCGGGTCGATGCTCTCGCAGGTATACGGACGCGGCGGCGGCCTGCCGGCCGACGTCGACGATCCGCAGCGTCTGAAGAATTTCTTTGCCGCGATCCAACGGGCAAACTCGCAAGGCCTTCTGCTCGCCTATCACGATCGCGCCGACGGCGGCGTGCTGACCACCCTGATCGAGATGGCGCTGGCCGGCCATTGCGGCCTTGATATTGAAATGAACGGCTGGGGCGAATCGATCCTCGCTTCGCTGTTCTCCGAAGAACTCGGTGCCGTCGTGCAGATTCGCGCGAGCGATCGCACGACGTTCCTCGCCCTGCTCGCCGAACACGAACTCGACAAGCTGGCGCATTTCTGCGGCAACCCGCACAAGCGCATGCGCGTGAAACTCTGGCTCGGCGGCGAGCGCCTCGCGCGCTGGCCGTGGGAAGACCTCATGAGCGCATGGTCGGAAACGAGTTACCAGATGGCCGCGCGCCGCGACAATCCGCAGAGCGCGCGTGACGAAGACGGGCTGCGCAGCGACGATTCCGATCCGGGCATCACGCCAAAGCTCACGTTCAATCCGGCCGAAGACATCGCCGCGCCGTGGATCCACACCGACGCGCGACCGAAGATCGCGATTCTGCGCGAGCAGGGCGTCAACGGCCAGGTCGAGATGGCCGCGGCGTTCACGCGTGCCGGTTTCGACGCATACGACGTGCACATGAGCGACCTGCAGAGCGGGCGCCACCAATTGGCGGACTTCCGCGGCTTCGCCGCGTGCGGCGGATTTTCGTATGGCGACGTGCTCGGTGCCGGCCGCGGCTGGGCGACGTCGATCCTATTCAATTCGCAGCTGCGCGATCAGTTCGCGGCGTTCTTCGCCGACCCGACCAAGTTCGCGCTCGGCGTGTGCAACGGCTGCCAGATGCTGGCGGCATTGAAGGAAATCATCCCGGGCGCCGAGGGCTGGCCGAGTTTCGAGCGCAACGCGTCCGAGCAGTACGAGGCGCGTCTGGTGACGCTCGAGGTGGCCGATTCGCCGTCGCTGTTCTTCAAAGGCATGGCGGGATCGCGCATTCCGGTCGCGGTCGCGCACGGCGAGGGCCGTGCCGAATTCGCCAAAAGCAGCGATGCGCGGCGCACGACCGTCTGCCTGCGCTACGCCGATCACTACGGACGCACGACCGAAGCCTATCCGCTCAACCCGAACGGCTCGCCCGGCGGCCTGGCCGGCATCACCGCGGCGGAAGGGCGCGTGACGGCACTGATGCCGCACCCCGAGCGCGTGTTCCGCACCGCGCAGATGTCGTGGGCGCCGCGCGAGTGGGGCGAGGATTCGCCGTGGATGCGCATGTTCCGCAACGCGCGCGTCTGGGTCTGCTGAGCGCGATGACGATTTCTCCGCTCCGGCGCTTCATGCTGGCCGCCGTGCTGTGGCTGCCGTTCGCGTTCTTCCTCTGGTTCGCGTTCCGCGCACAGTTCGCCTGGCCAGTGGTGCAGCTCGCCAAGGCGGCATTGTTGCATTTTTGGCCGGGGCTGTTCATCGACGTCATTCCCGGCGCCGACGAGATCAGCACGGCGACCGGGCAGCTCGTCGGGCACCATACGGACTGGATGCAGATCAACAGCAACGTCATCTACAACGCAGTCAAGGACGGCGCGCCGAAGTACGCTTTTTTCGATTTCGTCATCAATCCGATGATCTACGGCTACTGCGTGCCGCTGTTCGCCGGGTTGGTGATGGCGACGCCGCTGGAAAAGAAGCAGCGTTTCATTCAAATCGGCGCCGGTCTCGTCGTGCTCTGGCTGATCCAGGCGTTCGGCGTGGTCGCCGAAGCGTTCAAGGTGCTCGGATTGCAATTGCCCGAGGGCACGGCGAAGATGCACGAACTGGGCTATTCGCTGGAAGCAATCGCGCTGTGCTACCAGTTCGGCTATTTGATCCTGCCGCCGCTGGTACCCGCGGTGCTGTGGATCCTGTTTAACCGCTCGTTTATCGAAGAATTGACGGAAAGGCGCGAGGCCTAGGCAGAGACGGCCTTAACGTTTTGCATCTAACATCTTGTCTTAGCACCGGAACCAAACGGCCTTCGCAGGGTCGAAGCTCCGCATTCAGGGGACTGGAATTGATATGGCTGCAGTACATCCACTCGCGCCCGCGTCTACCGCGGCGCATGACTCGCTCGACGAGCGCATCTGTGCGTATCTCGTCGCGCGCGGTCGCCTGAAGGAGAACGACCTCGTACGCGCGCGACGTCTGCTCGAAGAAAACGGCGAAGGCAACCTCGTTCCGCTATTGACGCGCTTGGGCCTCGTCTCCGAGCGCGAGATGGCCGATGCGCTGTCCGAGGTGATGGGCCTGCCGCTCGTCACGGCGAAGGAATTTCCCGAGGCGCCGCCGCAGAACGTGTCGATGTCGATCCGCTTCCTCAAGCAGCATCACATCGTGCCGATCGGCGAGACCGACAGCCAGGTGACGGTCGTCGTCGCCGATCCGGCGGAAACGTATCCGATCCAGGCGGTGGAGCTGGCTACCGGCAAGACAGTGGAGATCAAGGTCGGCTTCCGCTCGGAGATCGATGATCTGATCGAGCGCTACTACGGCACCGGCCGTTCGGCAATGGGCACGATCGTCGAGAATCTTTCCGACGATGCGACGCGCAGCGAGGACGACATCGAGCATCTACGCGATCTCGCCTCCGAAGCGCCGGTCATCCGCCTGGTCAACCTGATCATCCAGCGCGCGGTCGAGCAACGCGCGTCCGACGTGCACATCGAGCCGTTCGAAAGCCGTCTGAAGGTGCGTTACCGCATCGACGGCGTGCTACTCGAAGCCGAATCGCCGCCGGCCGCGTCGACCGCAGCGGTGATCTCGCGCATCAAGATCATGGCCAAGCTCAACATCGCCGAGCGCCGCCTGCCGCAGGACGGACGCATTCCGCTGCGCGTGCAGGGCAAGGAACTCGACCTGCGTGTGTCGACCGTGCCGACGAGCTTCGGTGAGTCGGTGGTCATGCGTATTCTCGACCGCGAGTCGGTCGTGTTCGATTTTCACAAGCTCGGCTTCACGGATCAGTTTCTATCGAAGTTCCTCAAGGTGCTCGAGCTGCCGCACGGCATCCTGCTCGTCACCGGCCCGACCGGCTCGGGCAAGACGACGACGCTGTACACCGCGCTGTCCAAGCTCAATACGCCCGACGTCAAGATCATCACGGTCGAGGACCCGGTCGAATACCAGATCGAAGGCATCAACCAGATCCAGGCCAAGCCGCAGATCGGCCTCGACTTCAGCCACGCGCTGCGCTCGATCGTGCGTCAGGACCCGGACATCATCATGATCGGCGAAATGCGCGATCTGGAGACCGCGAAGATCGCGATCCAGTCTGCCTTAACGGGCCACTTAGTTCTGTCCACGCTGCACACGAACAATGCCGCCGGCGCGGTTACGCGTATGCTCGATATGGGCGTGGAAGATTATCTGCTCACCTCGACCGTCAATGGTGTGCTCGCCCAGCGTCTCGTGCGCCGTCTCGACGCCGAGCATGCACAGAAGTACGAGGCGATGCCCGAGGTGATCGAAGAGTTCGGCTTGCGCCGCTTCCAGCCGAATGGAAAAGTGGAATTGTATAAACCGATGCCGTCGCCGCTGTCGACGACCGGCTACCACGGACGTACGACGATCATGGAATTCCTGGTCATGAGCGAGCCGCTGCGCCGTCTGGTCATGCAGCACGCCGACATGAACAAGATCGAGGAGCTGGCACGCACCGAAGGCATGCGCACGATGTATGAGGACGGCCTGGTCAAGTCACTGCAAGGGCAGACGACGATCGAGGAAGTGCTGCGCGTGACCTCGGAAAGCTGATGGCGCTCTACCGCTACAAGGCGATCACGGCCGATGGCGAAGTCGTCGAGGGCCAATACGACGTCGCTTCGAACGACGAGGTGATCGCGAAGATCCAGGACGCCGGCAATATCCCGCTCGAGGTGCTCGCGGCCGACGGTGTGGGCGGCAGCGGCGGGCTGGCGGGTCTGTTCAAGCGCGAGGCGATGAGCCAGACCCAGGTGCTGCAGTTCACGCAGCAGCTGGCGACGCTGCTCAGCGCCGGGCAGCCGCTCGATCGCGCACTGCAGATCCTGCTCGAACTGCCCGAAAGCGAAAAAGCGAGGCGCGTGGTCGAGCGCATTCGCGACCACGTGCGCAGCGGTGCGCCGTTGTCCGAAGCGCTCGAAGCCGAGCCCGGCGTGTTCACGCGTCTGTACGTGAACATGGTGCGCGCGGGTGAAGTCGGCGGTTCGCTCGACTCGACGTTGACGCGCCTCGCCGATTATCTGGAGCGCGCCAAGTCGTTGAAGGAAAGCGTGGTCAACGCGCTGATCTATCCGGCGATCCTTGTCGTCATGGTGTTCGCCGCCCTGTTCGTGCTGCTGACGGTGGTCGTGCCGCAGTTCTTACCGATGTTCCGCGATATGAACGTCGAGTTGCCGTTGATCACCAAGGTGACGCTGTTCGTCGGCACGATGCTGCAGAACTGGTGGTGGCTGATGATCATCGCCGTCGTTTTCGGTGTCGTGACTATCCGCAATCGGCTGGCCGATCCGGAAAAGAAGCTGGCTTGGGATACGCGCGTGCTCGGCATGCGTGTGGTCGGACCGCTGATCGGCAAGCTGGAAACGGCGCGGCTGTCGCGCACGCTGGGAACTTTGCTCAAGAACGGCGTTCCATTGCTCACGGCTCTGTCGATCGCGCGCAACGTGCTAGGCAATTCGGCGCTGGCGGAGTCGGTGGACAAGGCAACCGAAGACGTGAAAACCGGCGGCGGCCTCGCGCATTCGCTCGGTCAGAGCAAGCGCTTTCCAAAGCTGGCCACGCAGATGATTTCCGTGGGCGAGGAGTCCGGCGAGCTGGACACGATGATGATGAAGATCGCCGACACGTTCGACGTCGATGCGAGGAACACCGTCGATCGCATGCTCGCCGCTCTCGTGCCCATATTGACGGTGGTAATGACCGGCATGGTAGCGATCATTATGATGGCGATCCTGCTGCCCATCTTGAGTTTGAGCAGTTCCATTCAGTGAGAAATGGCCATGAAAAAGTATAGTTCTGCCCCTGTCGGCGCGGTCGGCGTGCGCCGCAACCTGCCGGCGAACATGATGCGCAGTGCAGGCTTCACCCTGATCGAAATGATCGCCGTGCTCGTGCTGATCGGCATCGTCATGGGCGTGGTCGCCAACCGCGTCGGCGACAGCATCAATCGCGGCAAGGTCAACGCCGGCATCGCGCAGATGCGTTCGCTGGCGACGAAGGTCGAGAACTACGCGCTCGACAACGGCGGTCCGCCGTCCAGCCTCAATGATCTGGTCGCGCGACCGAGCAGCGCGTCGAATTGGAACGGGCCGTATGCGACCGAGTCCGCGCTCAAGGATCCGTTCGGCCACCCGTTCCAGTACAAGGCGCCGGGCGATGACGGCCGTGATTTCGATATTGTCTTTCTCGGCAAGGACGGCCAGCCGGGCGGCGACGGCTTGAACAAGGACGTCGGCAACTGGCAATGACCCGCGCCGGCTAGGCCCGCGTGCTTCGATGATGAACAACTTGCGAGCGTCGCGCGGCTTCAGCCTGATCGAAATCATCGCGGTGGTGTTTCTGATCGCGTTGGCGATCGGCGCCGTGTCGATCTCGTTCTCTAAGAGCATGAGCGGCGCGAAGGTGCAGGCGGCCACGCGTGACATGATCGCCGCACTGCGTTTCACGCGCGGGCAGGCCATCGTCAAAGGCAAGGAAACCACCTTCGATCTCGATCTGGCGAACAACAGCTACACGGCGCCGGGCCGGCCGTCGGTGCAACTGCCGAAGAACATGCGGCTGACCATGTACACCGCCGACCAGGAAATCACCAGCGAGACCTCCGGGCGCATCCGCTTCTTTGCCGACGGCGCCTCGACCGGCGGCCATATTTCCGTGCTCATGGAGCGCGTGGAGTGGCGCATCAACGTCGACTGGCTCACCGGTTCGGTCACGCGCGAGGAGTTGCACAAGTGAGCGCGCGAACACAAAACGTGATGGCGCGACAGCAAGGCGGCTTCACCTTGATCGAGTTGATCGCCGCGTTCGTCATTTTCGCGATCGGTTTCGGCGTGCTGCTCGAAGTGCTCGGCGACTCGATGCGCACCACGCGGCAGGCGCAGCAGGCCACGCAGGCGGCGTTGTATGCGCAGTCGCTGCTCGACGTGCAGGGCATCGGCCAGCCGCTTCAGGAAGGCGGCAGCAACGGCGATTTCGACGATACCTATCATTGGCAGCTCAACGTCGTGCGCTTCCAGCCGCAAGTCGCCTCGGCCGGATCGGCCATGACGCCGGCGATGCCGACACCCGGACAGCCCGAGCTGTTTCAGCTCGAGCTCGTCGTGAGCTGGGGCAATCAGTATCTGCAGCACCACGCGCGTTTCGTGACTCTGCGTTCGATGGCGCAGAAGCCGCCGGGTTACAACGGCGTGCCTGGAATCTGACGACCATGCGGATGCGATCTCGCCAGCGCGGATTCAGCCTGCTCGAAGTGATGCTCGCCATCCTGCTGCTCGGCCTGCTGCTTGCGGGTGCCTACAGCGGCATCACCTCCGCGGTGCGCAGCATGAGATCGGGCGAGGCGGTGATCGAACGCGTCGACAAGGTGCGTACGGTGCAGGAATTTCTGCGCCATCAGATTTCGCGCATCCTGCCGTTCCCCTACGCGCAGCAGGGAACTACCACGCCGATCGTGTTCGAGGGCGATGCCAAGTTCATGCGCTTCGTTGCACCGATGCCCGGCTATCTCTCGCGCGGCGGCGCGTACGTGCAGACGCTGACGCTCGCGCAGGGCGACGACGGCGGCATGCAGCTCGTCTTCACCAGCACGCTGCTCAACGGTTTCAACAAGGACAAGAACAAGGCGAGTGAAGACTCGACCGTGGTTCTGCTCGATCACATTGAAGACGGCACGTTCCGCTATCGCGGCTTGAATCAGCAGGGCGAGCTGATGAAGTGGGGCGACGGTTGGAAGGACAGCACCACGACGCCGCTGCTGGTGGGTGTGGATCTGCGTCTTGCCGACGGCCGCCGCATCCAGTGGCCGCAGATGGAGATACCGCTGATGATGGACGTGGGCGCCCGCCGCTCTGGCCCGACGGGGTTGAGTCGATGAAACAGACGGTGCCGATGCGGCGCACTCTCCCTCACCCCGTGCCCTCTCCCGCAGGCGGGAGAGGGGGAGTGATCGTCGCGCGTCGCGCGACATCGTCATTTCACAAAAGCGGCGGCGTCGCGCTGATCCTGGTCATGTGGGTCGTCGCGTTCATGACCGTGCTGCTCGGCAGCTTCGCGCTGATGGCGCGTACCGAGAATCTCGAGTCGCGGCACATGTTCGACACGACCGCCGCGCGGTACGACGCGATCGCCGGTGTCGAACTCGCGCTGTTCCAATTGCGCAATCCCGACCCGATGCAGCGCTGGGTCGCCGATGGGCGGTCCTACGAAATCCCTTATGAGGGCGCCATCGTGCACGTGGAAATCACGAACGAATCCGGCAAAATCGATCTCAATGTTGCCGACAGCAGCACGCTGATGACGTTGTTCCAATTCGCCGGGCTCGATCTCGGCGCGTCCGAAGCGATGTCCGATGCGATCCAGGATTGGCGCGACGTCGACAACGACGTACGCCCGCACGGTGCCGAAGCGCCGCAGTACGCCGCCGCGGGTCTCGACTACGGTCCGACCAATCTGCCGTTCCAGACGGTGTCAGAGGTGCAGCAGGTGCTCGGGATGAATTACGAGCTCTTTAAGAGGATTGAGCCGGCGATCACGCTGTACTCGGGGTCGCGCACGCCCAATCCTGCCTACGCGCCGTTCGAAGCGCTGATGGCCATTCCGGGCATGACGACACAGCTCGCGCAGCAGATCATCGCGGCACGTCAAGCCGCGCCGCCGGGAACCACCGGGGCGATCGAGGGTCTGACTCTGCCGGGAGGCGGTGCCGTCATGGCCACGGGCGGCGGCGTCACGTATAGTATTAAGTCCAAGGCTACCCTCCAGAACGGTGTCAGCATCACGTTCGACACGACCATACGCATGGGCGGCATGAGTTCGTCGGGGAGGCCATATACGGTATTGCGCTGGCGTGACGGCGAAGCTTCGTAGCGCATGCCTTATCGAGGGAGGAAGCTTGCGTCGCGGCGGTCGCGCGGGACGCCCGTTACCTTTCGTTACGTTTTGAGAACTTATCCTCTCCGGCGCAGTCTCTAAGCGGCCGGTTGCGTTGCGAGCAAGAAGAAATCAGTACAACTTTGACATCCCGATATTTTACCGATGAATGCGACTTCCGCCATCAATGTTCAGCTCGCGCGCGCGCGCCTGCGCTACGCGAATAGCGGGCTGCCGAAGTTCTTCGCCTGGTGGGGGCGGGAGCTGAAGAGCTTGCTGCCGCAGCGTTGGCGCGAGATGTTTTCCGAAGGGGCTCAAGAGCTGCTCGTTGACGCGAATGCCGGCGAAGTCGGCGTGTGGCGGCAGTCGAGCGGGCGCTGCGTCGAGTACGGGCGGATTCGGCGCGATCAAGCGGTCGACGATCAACGCAACGAGTTCTCCCGCCTGCGCGACCGCATCGACGATCCGGGCCTGCGCGTGTTCTATTGCATCCCGCTGCCGCGCGTGTTGCGGCGCGAGCTGAACCTGCCGGCCGCGACGGAAGACAAGTTGCGCCAAGTGCTCGCGTTCGAGATGGACCGGCAGACGCCGTTCAAGGCCGATCAGGTCTATTTCGACTACCGCATTGCGCATCGCGATGCGGTGGCGAAAAGCCTCAAGGTCGATCTCCATGTCGTGCCGCGTGCGCAGCTCGATCAGGAACTGGCGGCGATCGCCGGGCTTGGCATCGCGCTCGACGGCGTGGATTGCTGGCGCAGCGGACCGGGTAATGGTCGCGCCGGGCTCAATCTGCTGCCGCAGGAGCGGCGCGTGAAGCGCGTCAATCAGCGCCTGCGCCTCAACCTTGCCTTGGGTGCGGCGGCGATCGTGCTGTTCGTCATCGCCGGCATGCTATTTCTCAACAATCGCCAGGCTGCGCTCGACGCGATGGCCGCGGAGGTCGAGAAGGCAAAGGTCGACGCGAAGCAGACGGCGGCGCTGGCCAAGCGGCTCAAAGACAACACGACGTCGGCGAGCTACCTCTACCGTCTCAAGCGTGACACGACGCCGATGACGGCGATGCTCGCCGATCTGACCAAACGGCTTCCCGACGACACCTTCCTCGAACGCATGACGGTCGACGAGAAGGGCAAGGTCGAGGTGCAGGGGCAGAGCAACAACGCGAACAAGCTGATCGACGGCCTGCAGAAATCCGAGGTCCTCGACAACGCCGCGTTCATCGGCACCGTGCAGCCGGATGCGCGCACGAAGAAGGATCGTTTCACGATGAACTTCCAGCTGCACAAGCGGCCCGACGCGCAGACGCCTGAGAAGGACAAGAAACCGGGCGACAAGGCCGGCAAGTCAGCGGAGGATGCCAATGCGCCTGCTGCCTGAGTCCGCGCGCAGTCAGCGCTTCCTCGCCGTAGTGCTGCTGTTGATCTCTTTGCTGCTTGCCTACCTGCTGTTCGTGCATTGGTGGCTCGTGGCGCCGTATCTGGCGATGCGCGAGCAGTACTACGATCTGAAGGATCAGCAATTCCATTTCGCCGAATTGATCCAGAGCAAGCCACAGATCGAGCGTCAGCTAAAAGAGATCGCCGGGCTCGAGCAGGAGAACCAGGCGTTTCTTACCGATGCCGATTCGGCCAGTGCGTTTTCGGATCTTTCCGAGAGATTGAAGCGTGCGGTCGAGCAGAATCTCGAACCGAATGCACGATGCACGGTCAACGGCATTTCGCCGTCCGGCAACCGCTCGCCCGAGGTGTATCTGCGCGTCTCCGCTAGCGTGAACATGAGCTGCCAGTCGGAGAGTTTTGCCAAGGTGCTTTACACGCTGGAGACGAGCAATCCGTATCTGTTCGTGGACCATCTGGTGATGTACCGCATGCAGCCGATGTTCACGCCCGGTACCAAGGCACCGCCCGGAGCGACACTGGTCAGCGCGCAGTTCACCTTGTCCGGTTTTCTGCGCCAGCCCGGCGGTGACAAGGGGGGCGGCAAATGAACCTGCGCGTCTCTCGTAGTCTGACCGTGGCTTTGGCCGGGATCTGCGGCTTCCTGCTTCTTCTCGTCGTGCTGTTCTGGTTCGGTGTGGGTCGCGGCTACAGCTGGTGGCAGCTCGACCCTCTCGACGAGGCGGCGGGCAAGAAGAAGCTGGTCAATGCGCAATACCGGTTGGGGGCGTGGGACAACTTCGCCGAACTCAACGCGCGTCCGCTGTTCAACGAGGACCGCCGGCCGACGCCGCCGATGCCGGCCGAAGGGCCCAACGTGGCGCCGATTCCCAAGCTTGACGTGGTACTGTCCGGCGTCATCATCACATCGAAGGTGCGCATGGCCCTGGTCAAGGAGAAGGGCAAGGAGAAGGCGATGACAGTCAAGGAAGGCGGGTCGATGCCGGGTGACTGGTCGGCCTGGAGTCTGACCGAGGTCAAGCCGCGCGGCGCGGTGTTCAAGAATTCCGCCGGAGAAAGTGCGACCGTGGAACTCATCCCCGTGGCCAGCAGTCAGAAACCCACGCCGCCACCGCCTCCGCGTACGTCGGCACCCGCCCCCGCCACCCCGGGTCAACCACCGCAAGCCGGACAGCCGCAACAAGTCCTGCCGCCGCCGGGCCTACCCGTGGCGCCGGAAGCGGCGGCCGCGACAGCAGATTTGCAGCAGCGCATCGATGCGCGCCGGCAGCAGATTCGCGAACAGCAGCAGCAGCAACAGCAGCAGCAACCGCCGCCGGATTCGCCGCAGCCCGCGCAGCAGCAGTAAATTCGAGTTTAAGAGGTATTAGGTAATGTCAATGAAAGCCGTATTTTTGAGCCTGTGCGTCGCGCTGGCGTTTTCGATGGTCGGCTGTGGCCGATCCAAACCGGAGTCGTCCAAAGCGGCCACGGCAGAGGCAGTGACCGAGCAGGAAGCCACGCCGTCGCCGCCGGATGCGCCGCCGCCGAAGTCGACCGCGGCTCCCGTCGCTGTGAAGCCGGTGGCTGCGCCGCCGCAGCCGGTGTCGTTTACTCCGCTGCCGCCTGGGAAAGATCCCCCTGGAGATGCCGAGCGCCAGAAGCTGAACGCTATTCGCGCGAAACAGGCCGAAGCGCTCAAGCATGAGCAGGAGCAACGGGCTGCCCAGTTGCGCAATCAGCCAGAGAGCAATGATGCTCAGTAACTGCGGCTTGCCATTTGAAGGAGTGCTGAAGTGATCCTACGTCAACGCCCCGCCATCGTGCTCTTGTTTGCCGTGCCCGTGCTGCTTGCCGGTTGTGCGAATTTGCCCGGCATGAAGCAGGATGCCGTGAATGCGGACCTTGCTGCAGACAAGCCGGTGCAGCAGGCGCCGCCGTACCACGCGCCGGACGAGTCGAAGCCGATCACCATCAAGCAAGGCAGCAAGCCGCGCACCGATTCCACACTGACGCCCGGCACCGGGCAACTGATCAATTACGATGCGGCCCGGGTGGCTCCGGCGAAGGGCGAGTCGGCCGGTTCGGGCGAGATCACGTTCAACTTCGAGAACCTGCCGATCCAAGCGGTGGTGCAGAACATCCTCGGCGGGTTGCTCAACGAGAACTACACGATCTCGCCGGCGGTGACCGGCAACGTCACGTTCTCCAGCTCCAAGCCGGTGTCGATCGATCAGGCGATGCCGATCCTCGAAATGTTGTTGGCGTGGACGAACAACGCGATCGTGCGCAAGCAGGGCCGTTACGAAGTCGTGCCGGTCAAGGACGCCATCGCCGGCAGCTTGAGCCCGGGCTTGTATTCGATCAAGGCGGTGCCCGGTTATCAGGTGCGCGTCTTCCCGCTTAAGTACATTTCTCCGAAGGAGATGGAGAAGCTGCTCAAACCATACGCGAAATCCGACGCGATTGTCTCCGCTGACAACTCGCGCTCGATGATCGTCATGGCCGGCACGGCATTCGAGCTGCAGTCGTACGAGCACACGATCAATGTCTTTGACGTCGACTGGCTCAAGGGCATGTCGGTCGGCGTGATCGGTCTGCGCAACATGGAAGTCACCAAGCTGATGCCCGAGCTCGACAAAATGTTCGGCGACAAGGCGGACACGCCGATCGCAGGCATGTTCCGCTTCATTCCGATGGAGGCGACCAATTCGATCGTCGTCATCACGCCGCAGCCGGATTACCTCAAGCGCGCGCAGGAGTGGATCTATCGCCTCGACCTCGGAGTCGGCGAAAACGGTACGCAGCTTTACGTCTACGACGTGAAGAACGTGAAGGCGGTTGAACTGTCCGATCACCTCAACGCGATCTTCACCGGCAAGAGCAGCGGAGTGTCGTCGAAGAGCAATTCGGGCAATACCGCACCCGGTTTGCGTGGCAGCAATATCGGTGGTTCGCTGTCCAGCGGCATCGGTAGCGGCGCGACGAGCATCAACAATCAGCGTCCGGCCACGCCGAGTCTTACGACGACGGGAACCGGCACGCCGCTCGGTGGCAACAAAGAGACCGATATCCGCATCACGCCGATCGAAGAGAACAACCAATTGCTCGTGATGGCGACGCCGGGCGAGTACGACTCGATCCTCGCCGCGATCCGTCGACTCGACGTGTCGCCGCTGCAGGTGCAGATCGAAGCGAAGGTGCTCGAGGTGAAACTCACCGGCGAGCTCAGCTTTGGCGTGCAGTGGTGGTTTGACGGACTGATCAACCAAAACGTCAATGGCAATTCGCAAGCCGCCACCGGCTATCAGTATGGGCCGGGGTACACGGGCAATGCGGGCGATAGGCATCGCTCGTCGCTTGGCGGCGGTGGCAGCGCTCTGCCGGCGAACAATGGCGGCGTGTTCTATTCGTTCTTGAACAAGAATTTCCAGGTTGCAATCAACGCGCTGCAGACCAGCGGCACGGCGAAGACGCTGTCCGCCCCTTCTCTGGTCGTGCTCAACAATCAGCAGGCCAATATCACCGTCGGCGACCAGATTCCGATTACCACCACTTCGATTCTTTACGGTACGACGACGACGACTGGCACAAGCAATAGCGTGGGTTCGACGCAATACGTCAGCACCGGCACGACCTTGCAGATCACGCCGCGCGTCAATCCGGGTGGTCTGGTCTACATGGACGTGGCGCAGGAAATCACCACGCCGGGTACCGCCGCCGCTGGTAGCAATCCGCCGATCAGTCAGCGCGACTTGAATACGCAGATTGCCGTGCAGAGTGGTCAAACCGTGCTGCTGGGCGGATTGATCCGCGAGGACAACACCAATAGCAACACCGGCGTTCCGCTCCTTAGCAGCATTCCCGTCGTCGGCAACCTGTTCAAGAGCACCGACAACCAGCGCACGCGCACTGAGATCATCGTTTTGATTACTCCGCGGGTGATCTACAACGCCGAGGATGCGCAGACGATCACTCAGGAATATCAGGACAAGTTTGAATCGCTCGCGCCGCTGCGCGCCAAGCAAAAAGCGCAGAAGACCGGAACGGTGCCGGAAGACGGGCAGGGTGCCGTCGTTACTCCCGTTCCTTCGTCGACGCCCGCGGCTGCACCGGCGCCCATTGAAAAACCGAAGCAGTGATTACGGATATGAATAAAGCCAAGATTTTGTTTCTCGCTTGCGGTGTCGGTATATCGACGCTTCTCACTGTCGGTTGTGCGAAGAAGGATCCGGCGGAGCTCGTTCGCCAACGAGCGATCGAGCGCTGGGACCTCCTCGCTGAAAAGCATGCCGTCAAGGCCTACGATTATCTGAGCCCGGGATATCGTTCCACGCATACGCTCGAGCAGTACGTGGCGTTCGTGGCGACGGCGCGAGTGCAATGGAAAGCGGCAAAGGTTGAATCGGTGCAATGCGAAGAGGGAGATGTGTGCACGGCAAAGCTCACTGTGGTGACGGTTCTCCCTGGCGCGGTCATACAGCGACCGAGTGACATGGAATACCCCGCGCCCGTCGTCGAGAAATGGGTACGCAGTGACGGGGAGTGGTATTTCCTGCCCGATTCGAAAGTAGAGGGAAAGAATATCGCCGGAGAAGCCGCGTCGACGCAGGCGTTAATACCTACTGCTCCCCCAGCATCGGCCTCCCCCCCGACCCAGCCGGCAGCAGACAAAGACAACAAAGAGAACCACCAGTAGCAGATAGATGAGAGGTTGTGAGGGTTATGGGACCTTCACCTTCACTGTTTCACTCCTGCCACCGCAAGTTTGAGGTCTCGTAACATCCTGAGCAGGCTACCTTTTTAGGGGTGTGGCGACGGGTTGGGAAGTCCCGGAAAATAGTCGCGGTGGGGAGTTGCGTTGACAATCCGGATATCGTAAGCTTGAAGTGCTGTTGCTTGGACTCGTCGGGACTTCTTGCCGAAAGGCGGGGGTACGAATGGGCGGGCCGGCAAAAACATAAGCCCTGTGACCGAAAGGAGTTTAGTAATGAAAAGAACCAGTCTTACGACTGCCGTCATCGCCGGTATCGCCGGTGTTGCTGGCATTTCCAACATGGCGAGCGCCGTCTATTTGAACAACGACGGCCTGGGTCAGGTCCTCATCTACCCTTACTACACCGTCAACGCTGGCAACACCACGTTGCTGACGGTTGTCAACACGACCGCTGCTGGTAAGGCCGTCAAGGTTCGCTTCCTCGAAGCGTACGACAGCCGCGAAGTCCTCGACTTCAACCTCTATCTGTCGCCGCACGACGTGTGGACGGCGGGTGTGGTTCCGGTCGGCCAGGGTGCCGGCGTGTGGACCAACGACAACAGCTGTACGGTCCCGACCGTTCCGACGGGCGGCGCGGCCAATGCCTATCCGTTCCAGACGAGCGCGTTCGACGGCGGCGTTCTGCCGACCGACGGCGGCCCGACGGACGTCACTCGTACGCTCGAAGGTTATGTCGAGCTGATCGAAATGGGCACCGTGACCAACACGACCAACAACAGCCTGAAGGCCATCACGCATAGCAACGGCGTTCCGTCGAACTGCGGCCAGGTCTATGGCGCGTGGAACGGTGGTTACTGGGCGTCTGACGCCTCGATCGATATCGGTCCGTCGACCGGTGGCCTGTTTGGTTCGGGCGCGATCGTCAACGTCGCGGAAGGCGTGATCTCCGGCTACAACGCCGACGCCATCGACCAGTTCTACACCGCGAACGACCTGATCACGCACCACACCGCTCCGGGTTCGCTGTCGCCGTCGATTGCTAGCGCGACCTCGACCACGAGCTACGTGTTCGCCCCGAGCCCGACCTCGAGCACCCCGACGCTGATCACCACGACCTACGCCGCTGGCGTGGACGCGGTGTCGTCGCTGTTCATGGCCGACGCGATCTACAACGAGTACTGGACCAGCGGCGGTACGGCTGCCAACTCGGAATGGGTTGTCACGTTCCCGACCAAGCGTTTCTATGTTGACCCGGCCAGCGCCACGGGCGGTCTGAGCCCGTTCGACGTTCTGTTCACGAGCAAGAACGGCGGTACGTCGTGCGCGTCGATCGGTATCAGCAGCTACGACCGCGAAGAGAAGTCGCCGGCTGGTTCGATCAACTTCTCGCCGGCGCCGGTGTACGGCAATGCGCTGTGCTACGAAGCCCAGGTTGTTACCTTCAACCAGGGTAAGGGCGCCAGCGTGGTGCTCGGCTCGAACCTGACGGCCAACATCAACACCGGTGCGAACAACGGCTGGGTGCAGATCGACCTGTACGGCAAGTCCCCGGCGAACCACATCCTGCCGGCTTCGTACACGATCAACAGCAGCAACGTGTTCCGCGGTCTGCCGGTCACGGGCTTCTGGGTGGCCGAGCTGGTCAACGGCAACGTCGGTGGCGTTCTCTCGAACTACTCGGCGCTGTTCCGTCACAAGCTGCACCGCACCTGCGCCCAGACCTCGGGTTCTACCTGCTCCTAATAGGGGCTGGGGTTTAGGTGATGTAGTGTTACAGGACAAGGGGGAGCTTGAGCTCCCCCTTGTTTTTTTCGTTTAAGTGGTTGAAAAAAACGGACAAATGGTGTATGCGTGTTGCGCACCTTTATCCATAATTCGTTGTTGACTACAAAACGTTGTTGATTACAAACAATAGCCTTGCGGAATACGGAGAAAAATATGTTGAAGAAATTATGCTTGACCAGCCTCGCGCTGGTACTCGGGTCGACGGCGTTTGCTCAGACAGCGCCTGTCACCACGACCACAAACTACAGCTCCCCTGTGACAGTCCAAGCCGGTGGCTGCTCGATCACCGGTGCGACTTCGCTAACCTACGATCCTTCCACGAACACCATTACTGCCAATGGTGCTAAGGACAGCTGCAATACTGGAACGCCACCGCCTCCGGTTGCCAACGTGTCTTTGTCGATCACTCCGACGAGCTATACGCTCGGTTCGACGGCAGCGGCCCCGGTCGTCAGTGTGTTGAATAACACCACGGCGGCTACGGTGAGCTGTACGTTGACCCCGACCAATGGCTTTACTGTGACGTCGGCGTCGACCATCACCAACTCGGGTACGTTTACGCTCAGCACGCCGACCGTGGCCGGAACGTTCACTTTCGCGCCGGTGTGCACCACCAGTACGAGCGGCTACACCGTTTCCGTATCACCGGCGGCAGTATCTCTGGTAGTCAATCCGCCTAATCAGCAGGGCGGCTGCGACCCGTCTCAAACTGCTACGGTTGGAACCAAGACGCTACAGCGTCAGTGCACGGGTAGCATGAACGTGTGGCCGGGTGGCACCTCCTACAGTGGAGCGCTGACTGATCTGGGCGCCGTGCTCGGCGGCAAGAACTTCCCGACCTACTCGTACGCTGGCTATTCGCCGACGTTTACGATCACTTCTGGCTACTACATTGCTTTGGCGTTCACCCCGGCGGCGTCGGGTGCCATCCAGTTCTCGGCCAATCCGAGTTACGGCGATGGCGGTGTCATCTCGCTCGCCACCCAGCCGGGCTCGTTGATGCAGGGCAGCCCGGGCGTCATCTGCTCGTTGACTCGTGGCGGCAACAACAGTCTGTACGTGGCCTCGGCTGCCGGCTCGATCTGCCAAGTGCAGGCTGGTACGACCTACTACGTCAACATGGCTGACGTGGATACCTTGGGCAACAACCTGTGCTACGGCGGCAAGGCGAACACCTGCGGCACCTCGTTGGTGTCGTACACGCTGTACACGAGTAAGTAATATTCACTAGCCATCGTGATGAAAGTTCCGGCGCATTGCGCCGGAACTTTTGGGATAGAACGACGACTAAGTGAGTGCTTGATTCAACACTCAAAGGCCGGATAATTCCGGCCTTTGTTTTTTTTTTGGTGACGACATGACCTTCAAAAAAATCTTCAGCGCAATATTGGTATTAGCCGGTCTCGCAAATGGCGCCTACGCGGATGACCAAGTGGAAATCCTCAAGCAGGGCGACGCTGCGGTGACCTTGGCGGATGTCGTAGGGTTCCTGCAGCAGATGCCGAAAGATCGCAGGCAGGGCTTCCTGGACAATCAGGCGCGCGTACAGCAGATGCTGATCGGCATCCTGCGTGACAAGCAGCTGGCCAACCAGGCGCTCGCACTGAAGCTGGATCAAGATCCGGAAGTGCAGGCTCAGATCGCCTTTATGCGCAACCAGATTCTGTCGACGAAACGCATAAGTGCCTATGAGGAATCCCTCAAGATTCCTTCGATGGATGCCGCGGCAAAAGAACAATATCTGACGCATAAGGCCGACTATGTGGTCCCCGAGGCGGTCGACGTGCAGCACGTGCTGATCTCAGACAAGGGCCGTACCGACGCGGAAGCCAAGGCTTTGGCCGACAAGGTCCGTGCGGACGCGGTTGCCAACCCGGACGGATTCGGCCAACTGGTCGAGAAGTATTCGGAAGATCGGTCAAAAGCGAACAACAACGGCCAGATTCGCGACGCGACCTCCGACAAAGTCGTAAAGGAATTTTCCTCTGCGGCGCGTAAGTTGAAGACCGTCGGTGAGATTTCGCCGGTGATCAAAACGGCTTACGGCTATCATGTGTTGAAGCTGCTTCGACTCTCGCCCGCCCGTCCGCAGGACTTCGATGCGGTCAAGGACCAACTGGTCGCCAAGCTCAAGGAAAACTATGTCGCGGAGCAACGCAAAGCCTTCCTTGCGAAATTGGACCAAGGCGCGCCCAGCGTCAATCCGCAAGGCATGGAAGCGCTGCAGCAACGCTACAACTTGGGGGCGACGCCCACGATCGGTGAGGCGATCAAGGCAGCGGAATCGGATTCCAAATAGCCCTTCGTCGTGCATGACGTGCGCAATCGGAAACCATGTCGATTGCGCAATTCCGAGAGACGCCAGAGGGCGACCTCTCGCCTGTCTGAAAGGGGTCAGCGGGCAACCGGTCTAGAGTTGGCCGGCGCTCACTGCTCTGAAAATTCACCGAAGTCGTGAGAGCGCAAGCCGATACTTCCGGTGAAGGCATGTACGCCCCATTCGCATACAATTCGCATAAACACTGACTAAGCTGCTCGATGGCATGACCTCCGATGTGCTCCAGCCGCGACGAGCGGAAAAATCGCTGGCCATCACCGTCCACTTCATCCGCCGCGAATTGCGCAACCGCTATTTGGGGAGCATCAGCGGCGGCTTGTGGGCGTTGCTGCAGCCGCTGATCCAATTGGCGATCTACAGCTTCGTGTGGACCTATGTGTTCAAGATGCGCCTGCCGGGAGATGGAACGTCGCCGACCGCGATCGTGCCGTTTCTTGCGTTGGGCGTGTGGCCGTGGAACGCATTCAGTGAAGCGGTGATGCGCTCAGCGACGGCCATCCAGGACAACGCGGGGCTGATCGGCAAGGTTGCATTTCCGCGCGCTGTGCTCGTGCTCGCGACGAGCAGTGCGAGCTTCCTGCTTCACGGCGTCGGTTTCATCGTTGTCGTGATTGTGATCGATCTGCTTGGTATCCCGGTGCACCTCGCCATGCTGCCGCTCGGCCTGCTCGCGTTCGCGATGCTGTTCGTGCTCGCCTTGGGGTTCGGCTATCTGTTCGCCGCAGTGCAGGTGTTCGTGCGCGACCTCTCGCAGGTGCTCAGCCAGCTGCTGCCGCTCATGATGTTCACGGCGCCGGTGCTCTACGCCAGAGAATTTCTTCCGGAACGTTTTCAGCATTTGCTCAGCTGGAACCCGTTTACGTTTTATCCCGAGTATCTTCGCGCCGAGCTGCTCGGCATCGGCTCGGTGGATGTCAGCGCACAACTGACGGCGCTGGTGTTGGCCGTCGCCGTCTGCGCCGTCGGCTATGCCGTATTTCGCCGCCTCGATTCGCGATTCGAGGACTTCCTGTGAATGCCGCCGATAGCCAAATCGCGACGTCGAATCCTGGCGAATTGCTTGCGGTGGCGCGCGACCTCGGCAAATCCTATCCCAAGGTTTTCCGTCCACGCGATCGCCTGCGCGCCCTCGGCAAGCTGCTTTTCGGCGCCGGGGAGATCGACTCGGTGCCGGTCCTGCGCGGGGTGAATCTGGAGGTCGTCCGTGGCGAGTCGCTCGGTCTGATCGGCGAGAACGGCGCCGGCAAATCGACCTTGCTCAAATTGCTGACCGGCGTGCTCACGCCGACCACGGGCAGTGTCGATGTCCGCGGCCGCGTCGGCGCGCTGCTCGAACTTGGCGCCGGCTTCCATCCCGAATACACCGGCCGCGACAACATTGCGATGTCGGCGGCGCTGTACGGCCTCGAGGCGGACGAGTTGCGCGACAAGCTGCCGGAGATCATCGCCTTCGCCGATATCGGCCGCTACATCGATGAGCCGGTGAAACACTATTCTTCGGGCATGGTCGTGCGCCTGGGTTTTGCGATCGTCGCCGCGCTCAAGCCCAACCTGCTGATCACCGATGAAGTGCTCGCCGTCGGCGACGAATCGTTCCAGAAGAAATGCGTGCGCTGGATGGAAGATTATCTCGCCGGCGGCGGCACGCTGATCCTCGTTTCGCACAGCATGTACCACATCCAGAAGCTCTGCCGGCACGCGCTGTGGCTGCGCCAGGGCGAGGTGGCCGCGGCGGGCGACGTGTTCGATGTCACCCAGGCCTATCTCGCCTATCACGAGCGCAAATCGGTCAATGTGCCCGATCGCGCCACGATCGCGACGCAGGGCTTCGAATTCCATCTTGCGAATTTTGCCGTCAACGATGTCGAGCAGGAGACGCCGCTGCTGCTGAGCCAGGGCGACGCATTGCGCCTGACCGCGCGCGTGCGCTCACGCGACGGGCGCATGCCGACGGTAGCCTTCGGCATCGCGCGCGCCGACGGCACGGCCGTGTACGGCGTCAGCAGCGAAATGGACGGCGTCGCCCCCTATCGCGAGAGCGCCGACATCTGGGTGGCCGAGATCGTCTTCGACAATCTCGCCCTGCTGCCCGGTTCGTACACGGTCAAGGCGCATCCCATGGATACCGAGGGCGTGCGCCTGTTCGACACGATCGAGCGCAGCGTCGTCGTTCGCGGCAGCACGCGCGAGTTTGGCCTCGTCCGCCTGCATCACCATTGGAGCGACGCTTCCGAGCAAAGCATGCGGCAAAATAGCGCTGATTCCGTTTCCTCGAGTTCCGCATGACGACCCCGCCGACCGTTCCCGCCTTGGACTTCACCGGCGAGCGCTTCACCCCCGAATGCGTGCGCGAGATTTGGTACGAGCATTGGGCGCGCTATGCCTTCGCGCTGGAATTCGCCCAGGGCAAGCGCGTGCTCGACGCAGCCTGCGGCGAGGGCTTCGGCAGCGCCTTGCTCGCGCGCAGGGCGCGCGAGGTCACCGGCGTGGACATTTCCGTCCAGGCGGTGGCCCATGCCCAGGCGCGCTACGGCGGAGCCGCGAACCTGCGCTATGTGCAGGGAGATTGCACCCGGCTGGATCTGCCGCCGGCCAGCTTCGACCTCATCGTGTCGATCGAGACCCTCGAGCATGTCGAAGCGCAGGAAGCCATGGTCGCGGGCTTTGCGCGCGTCCTCGCCGACGACGGCGTGTTCATCGTCTCCTCGCCAGACAAGCGCACCTACACCGATCTCAGCGGCTTCCGCAACGAGTTCCACGTGCGCGAGTTGTACCGGGAAGAACTGCTTGCCCTGCTGAAGACGCATTTCCCCGAGGTCCGGCTGTACGGGCAGAAGCTGCTGTTCCAGTCCGCGATCTGGTCGGTGGACGACGATGCGTCCGCGGCCGGAATTGCCGCCGCCACGGCCGAATCGGCCGCTGATGGCTCGACTTTGGTAAAATCCGGCCTGCAATACGATCCGCTGTACTTCATCGCGGTCTGCTCGCGCCGGCCGTTGCAAGGCCTGCCGCAGCTCGCGCTGTTCGGTGATCGTGCGGAATCGGTATACCAGCACTACAACCACGAAGTGCGCAAGAACATTGCCGCCGGCGGGCGCATCGCCGAACTCGAAGCACAGGTCGACGAACTGCGCGCCGAGATCGGGCGACTGAAAGGCGAAGCCAAGCCCTAGCTCGGCGCTCGCATTCCCTGTCCGAGCCGGACGCGGCAGCATTTTCCTATTCGAGAAGTCCTTTGAGTTATCAATTCAACTACACCCTGCCGCCGCTGACCGCGACGGCGCCGAAGTCCGACCCGAACGCGCCGACCTATGCCTCCGAAGACGGTATGGTCGCCTCGCTGTCGAGCCAGGAGTGCATCTTCCAGGTCCGTCGTACGGGCGAGCCGCACGTGATGACCTTCCAGGTGCTGCAGGCGATGGATCAGTGCCGCGAGTTCCGCACAATCGATGAGCATGTGGCGCGCATCCAGTCGACCCAGCCCGCGCTCGCCAACAAACGTGACGACGTCAGGCGTGTGCTCGAAAGTCTCGTACAGCGCCAATTGCTCGTGTCCGACGCGGGCTTCGTCGAACGCCTCAGCGCCTCGCAGCCGATCGCGCAGGCGCTGATGCGCGCGGTGTTCATTCGCGCCTGCGATCGTCCGACCCAGCTCGCGCATCTGTTGACCACGCTGGCCGACTACGAACGCCGCTTCCGCGCCGGCCGGCGCTACGTGCTGCTCGACGACTCGGTGCTGCAGGCGAGCATCAACGAACAACGCGATCTGCTGCGTGAGTTTGCGCGCACGACCGGCTGCAAGGTTCACTACATCGGCCACGCCGAGCGCACGAAGATCGTCGACAAGCTCGTACGCGAGCTGCCCGAGGCGAAGGCGACGATCCAAAATCTGTTCCTGCGAGACAAGAACGCGAGCACGCAGCGTTTCGGCGGCGGCCGCGGCTGGAACATGGCCCTGCTGTTGTCCGCCGGCGCACGCTTCGCCTTGCTCGACGACGATCTGCGTTTGAATCTCAAGCGGCCGCCGTTCGCGCAGGCGGGCCTCGATCCGAATCCGTCGGCACCGATGGAAGCCTCGTTCATGGCGAACATGGAAGAGGCGTTCGGTTATGGCGAGGACGTCGATCAAGATCCGTTCGCGCTGCATCTGGATGCCTGCGGGCAGATGCTCGGTGCGTTGACGCGCACGGCGTATCCGCTGTCGCGCCAGTCGTTGCGCGGCATGAATCTCTCGCGCCTCGAACTGCTGTCGGCGCCCTCGCGTGTGGCCGCCACTCAGCTCGGCACGTACGGCAGTGCGCGCACCGAGAACGGCCTGTGGCTGTACCGCCTCGAAGGCCGCAGCCGCGACGAATTCTGGCGCGAGCGCGCGAGCTACCTGCGCAACGCCGAAGCGCAGCACCTCTGGTTCGGCGTTGCCCAGGCGCAGGCGAAAGAAGTCACCGGGTTTACGCCGTTCACGTTCGACAACAGTCTCATGCTGCCGTGCACGAATCCGGTCGGCCGTGGCGAAGACAGCCTGTGGAGCTCGCTCGCGCGTTACGCGCATCCCGACGCGGTCGTGTTCGAGCTGCCGGAGGCGATCGGGCACGTCCAGGAGAGCCAGCGCAATCGTTCGAACATCACACGCAACACCTTCGTCCCGCGCGTGAACATGTTCTTGCGCGACTACGTCCAGCGCCAGTTCGGCCTGTACAAGGCGGCGGATCCCGGCCAGCGCCTGCATCTGTTTGCCGACGTATTCCGCGACCTTTCCGGAGCGACGGCCGCCGAGCGCATCTCGAACCTGCGCGAATACATGGGCTATGTCCGCGCCGATCTCATCGACCGCATGCAGCACCAGATCGAAGCGGCGACCGAAGCGCCCATTTATTGGCAAGCCGATGCGCGTGCGATCGTCGAAAGCAACGCCAAGGCGCTGCTCGCCAAAGCACCGCCGCGCCTGAGCGAATGGTCCGAGGACATCGACGACAAGGGCTGCGCCGAGGCGTTGGCGACGGATCTCAACAACATGGCCGACGCTCTCGACCATTGGCCGGCGCTGTGGCGGCACGCCGCGGAGCAGGGCGAGAAGCTGCTCGGCGCGTTGTAAGCGGCGTGCATCCGTGAGCGCGCCCGCCGAGCGATCGCACGCAACCGTCGGTCTCGTCAGCATCGTCGTCGTCACCGCGGACAGCGGCGCGGAGGTGATCGGATGCATCACGCGTGTGCTTGGCAGCACGACGCCGGTCGAGGTTCTCGTTGTCGACAACGCATCGCGTGACGGCAGCATCGAACAAATGGCGGCGCGCTTCGCCGACGATCCCCGCGTGCGCATACTGCGCAATGAAGCGAATCTCGGCTTCGGCGCTGCGTGCAATCGCGGCGCGGCCGCGGCAAATGGCGATGTCATCCTGCTGCTCAACCCCGACTGCATAATCGACGCCGACACCGTCGCGCGGCTGCGTGCGGTTCTCGAATCCGACACACGCATGGGATTGGTCGGAGTCCTGCAGATCGATGCCGAAGGGCACGTCGACCCGGCCTCGCGCCGGCGCGATCCGCTGTTCCGGCGGGCGCTGATGAGTGCGTTCGGATTGGATCGCTTCGCCACCCGCTGGCCCTCTTTCGCCGGCGTGGACATGCCGCCGGCAACGAGTGCGCCGGCGATCGAAGCGGTCGATGCCGTCTCCGGTGCGCTCATGGCGCTGCCGCGCGCGGTGTTCGAGCAGGTTCGCGGATTCGACGAAGGCTACTTCCTGCACTGCGAGGACCTGGACTTGTGCCGGCGCGTGCGCGACGCGGGCTACCGCGTCATCTGCGCGAACGATGTACGCGTTGTCCACGGCAAGGGCGGTTCGAGCCGGCATCGACCGGTGTTTGTCGCTTGGCATAAGCGCCGCGGCATGTGGCGCTGGTTCACCAAGTTCGATCCGGCCGCACGCAATCCGTTGTTGCGCGTGCTCGTGTGGTGCGGAATCTGGAGTGCGTTCGCAGCGAGCGTGCCGCTACTCTTTCTGCTACGCCGCCGCGTCGCGCGCGCGGCGTAGCACGGCGAGGTTCTCGCGCAGGCCTGCGTGATCGGGCAACTGGCGCAGCGCCTGGGTGAGCAGCGCTTCGGCGCGGTCGAAATTTCCGGTACGCAGGTTCGCCATGCCGGCGAGGTTGAGCGCGTTGATGTCGTTGGGGCGCGCGGCGACGGCGCGTTCGAGGTAGTCGAGCGCTTTTTGCGGATCCTTTTCGCGCAGATATTGCTGACCGACGTAGATCAGCGTTTCCGGTTGGCCGAGCAACGGCGCGAAGAAGCTCGCCCATTTCCGATGCAGCTTGGCGTGGAAGTGCGCGTGCTGCGCATCGTCCGCGTTGTCGCCGCGGCCGGCGCCGGAGTCGCCGATAAAGGCGTTCCACACGCACGTCGTCGCATCAACGAACTGGAAGTCGCTGCGCGTGGCGCAGTTGATGAAGAAGTCGTGGTCTTCGTAGACGGGAAAATCCGGATCGAAACGCGCACCCTCATCGACCAGGCTGCGGTGAAACAGCGTCGCCGCCGGGTGCGAGCGGTTCTGGTAGTACAACTGCACCGGAAAGCTCGCGAACCCCACGTGACCCACCGGCTTTCCGTCCTGATCGTTGACGCGAGCGCGCGAGTAGACGACGCGCACGGTCGGCGCGCGCGGCGCGGACATCAGCGTGGCGACATGCTCCGGCAGCAGTTCGTCGTCATCATCGAGAAAGTTCAGCCATTCTCCGCGCGCGGCGTCGAGACCGGCATTGGCGGCATCGGGGCGCGGCAGCGTGCGATCGGGTTGCGGATACACCAGTCGAAGCGGACGGCCTTTCCAGCTCGATGGCAGCGCGCGGTGGCGACTGCCGCAGGCCGCGACGACGACGATCTCGATCTGCGGCCAGGTCTGCGCCGCGGCCGAATCGAGTGCGCGATCGAGCGTGGAGCGGTCCATGCTGCGGATCAGGATCGAGATGAGGGGCGGACCCTTCCCCGATGCCGCTTTCGGCTCGTCGAGCGCAGCGACGGCACGCGCCGCCTCCGCATCGCCCGGCTGCAGATGCAACACCTGCTCGAAACATCCGCGCGCCGCCGTGCGATCGCCGGTTTGCAGATATTGCCGCGCGGTGACGCGCACGGCATCGATGTCGGTCAGCCAGCGTCGGAATGCGCCGTCCCATTTGCGTCGGATTTTCTGCACGCTGTGCGCGCGCTGCGCGGCGTCGTCATTGGCGCCGAAGCCGCAGCCCGAGTCGCCGGCCTGCGCATGCCAGAGGCAGGTCGCCGTGTCGACGTAGCGGAACTCGCTGCGCGTCGCGCAGTTGACTTGGAAATCGTGGTCTTCGTGCACGGCGAAATCGGCGTCGAAGCGCACGCCTTCGTCGACCAGACTACGATGGAACAGCAGCGCACACGTCGTTGCGCGGCTGTGGAAATACAGCTGCACGTGATTGCCCGCATGGCTGATATGGCCGAGCGTGTCGCCCTGGGCATCGACGACGCGTGTGCGCGAAAACACGACGCGTTCATTCTGCGCGCGTGGCGCGGCGAGCAAGGTGGAAAGATGTTCCGGCAGCAACTCGTCGTCGTCGTCGAGGAAATTGAGCCATTCGCCGCGCGCTGCATCAAGCGCCGCGTTCGCTGCATCGGGTCTGGGCAGGCGCCGATCGGGCTGCGGATAAATCAGACGCAGCGGGCGGCCTTTCCAGGTATCCGGCAGCGGTCGGTGTGCGGCGCCGCATGCCGCGACGACGATGATCTCGAGGGTTGGCCAAGTTTGCGCCGCGGCCGAATCCAGCGCACGTGCCAGCGTCGGCCGATCCATACTGCGGATCAGGATGGAGATCAGCGGAGTGGAAGATGGCGAGGCGTTCATTGAAGCGGAGCGGCCGGTGATGGGCGCTGATCACCCGTTCTGTTCACGCGCGAACAGAACGGTGCCGATTGATGTCATCGCGTAGCGCGAGCGTAGCTTTGCGCGCGGCGTCGGCGAAGTCCTCGCCGCTGCCGGCGTAAAGGATTGCACGTGACGAGCTGATGATCAGACCATCGCCGGCACGCGTCGCTCCGTCGCGTATGACTGCTTCGACGTCGCCGCCCTGCGCGCCGACGCCCGGCACGAGAATCGGCATGTCGCCGATCAGCGCACGCACTTGCGAGAGCTGCTCGGGCCAGGTCGCGCCGACGACCAGCGCGCAGTTGCCGTTCGCATTCCAGTCGCGCGCAATGGTTGCGGCGACGTGTTGATACAGCGGCAATGGCTTGCCATCCGCGCCGAGTACACTGAGTTCCTGCAGATCCGTCGAGCCCGGATTCGAGGTATGGCAGAGCAGAATGACGCCCTTGTCCGCCCGATCGAGAAACGGCTGTACCGAATCGCGGCCGAGATAAGGATTGAGCGTCACCGCGTCGGCACCGTAGCGGTCGAACGCTTCCGCGGCGTAGTGCTGTGCCGTCGAGCCGATGTCGCCACGCTTGGCGTCGAGAATCACCGGCACGCCGGGATGCCGCGCGTGGATGTGCGCGATCAACCGCTCGAGCGCCGCTTCCGCACGCTGCGCGGCGAAATGCGCGATCTGCGGCTTGTAGCAGCAGACGAGATCGGCGGTGGCATCGACGATCTCGCGGCAGAAAGCGAAGATCGCATCCGGTGCGCCGCGCAGGTGTGCGGGAAACTTGGCCGGCTCCGGATCGAGGCCGACGCAGACCAGCGAATCATTCGTTCGCCAGGCCTGCCTCAATGCCTCGATGAAGGTCATGCCGATCCCTGCCTTACGCCAGCTTGCGGTACTTGATCCGATGCGGCTTCGCCGCCTCCTCGCCGAGGCGACGCTTCTTGTCTTCCTCGTATTCCTTGTAGTTGCCGGCGAAGAACTCGACGTGCGAGTCGCCCTCGAACGCGAGGATGTGCGTGGCGATGCGATCGAGGAACCAGCGGTCGTGCGAGATCACGAAGGCGTTGCCGGGAAATTCCAGCAGCGCGTCTTCCAGCGCACGCAGGGTTTCGATGTCGAGGTCGTTGGACGGTTCGTCCAGCAGCAGTACGTTGCCGCCCTGCAACAGCGTTTTCGCCAGATGCAGGCGACCGCGTTCACCACCGGAGAGCTGGCCGACGACTTTTTGCTGATCGGGGCCCTTGAAGTTGAAGCGGCCGATATAGGCGCGCGACTGGACTTCGATGCCGTTGATGTTGAGGATGTCCGAGCCGCCCGAGACTTCCTGGAAGACGCTGTGCTTGCCTTCCAGCTTGTCGCGGCTCTGGTCCACGTAGGCGATCTTCACTGTCTGGCCTTCGATGATCTCGCCCTTGTCGGGCTTTTCCTGGCCGGTGATCATCTTGAACAGCGTCGACTTGCCGGCGCCGTTGGGGCCGATGATGCCGACGATCGCACCGGGCGGCACTTTGAAGCTCAGGTCGTCGATCAGCAGGCGGTCGCCGAAGGATTTGGAGACGCCCTTGAACTCGACCACGTTGTCGCCGAGCCGCTCGCCCGGCGGAATGAAGATTTCGTTGGTCTCGTTGCGCTTCTGGTAATCGACCGACTGCAGTTCGTCGATGCGCGACAGACGCGCCTTGCCCTTGCTGCGGCCGCCCTTGGCGTTCTGGCGCGCCCATTCCAGTTCCTTCTGGATCGCTTTCTGGCGTGCCTTTTCGCTGGACGCTTCCTGCTTGAGGCGTTCGTCCTTCTGTTCCAGCCAGGAGGTGTAGTTGCCCTTCCACGGGATGCCGCGGCCGCGGTCGAGTTCAAGGATCCACTCGGCGGCGTTGTCGAGGAAGTAGCGGTCGTGGGTGACCGCGACGACGGTACCCGGAAACTTGGCGAGGAACTGTTCGAGCCATTCGACCGATTCCGCGTCGAGATGGTTGGTCGGCTCGTCGAGCAGCAGCATGTCGGGCTTGGACAGCAGCAGGCGGCACAGCGCGACGCGGCGCTTCTCGCCGCCGGACAGCGTCTTGATCTTGGCGTCCCACGGCGGCAGGCGCAGTGCGTCGGCGGCGACTTCGAGCGTGCGCTCGAGCGCATGGCCGTCGTTCGTGGCGATGATCGCCTCCAAACGCTGCTGCTCGGCGGCCAGCTTGTCGAAGTCCGCGCCTTCCTCGGCGTAGGCCGCGTAGATCTCGTCGAGGCGCTGCTGCGCGTCAGTGATTTCCGAGACGCCTTCTTCGACTGATTCGCGCACGGTCTTTTCCGGATCGAGCTGCGGTTCCTGCGCCAGATAGCCGATCTTGATGCCTGGTTGCGGCCGCGCTTCGCCGTTGTACTCGGTATCGACGCCCGCCATGATGCGCAGCACGGTCGACTTGCCCGCGCCGTTGAGACCGAGCAGGCCGATCTTGGCGCCCGGGAAGAACGAGAGCGAAATGTCCTTGATGATCTCGCGCTTCGGCGGCACGACCTTGGACACACCGATCATGGTGTAGATGTATTGCATGGGATTCCTGGAGGGATTTGAAACGTGCGGACAGCGAATTATCGCCGATGGCCGCCGTCACCGCCATGTTTACCTGTGCCGGACGGGGTAATAACCCGGTAAAATAGCCGACCCTTGCCCCCGGAGACGCCGTCCGATGTTTGCCGCAGACCTGAAGATCGAAGGTTACGATCCCGAACTGGCCGCCTCGATCGCGGCAGAGCAGCAGCGGCAGGAGGACCACGTCGAGCTGATCGCGTCGGAGAACTACGCCAGCCCGCGCGTTCTCGAAGCGCAGGGTTCGGTCCTGACGAACAAGTACGCTGAGGGTTATCCGGGCAAGCGCTATTACGGCGGCTGCGAATTCGTCGACATCGCCGAAAAACTCGCGATCGAGCGCGTCAAGCAGCTGTTCGGTGCCGACTATGCGAACGTGCAGCCGCATTCCGGCTCGCAGGCCAATCAGGCGGTTTATTTCGCGTTGCTCAGCCCGGGCGACACGATTCTCGGCATGTCGCTCGCGCACGGCGGACATCTGACGCACGGCGCCAAGGTCAATTTCAGCGGCAAGGTGTTCAACGCCGTGCAGTACGGGGTGAACGACAAAGGTCTGGTCGACTACGACGAGATCGAGAAGCTCGCGCTCGAACACAAGCCGAAGATGATCATCGCCGGTTTCTCGGCGTACTCGCAGGTGATGGATTGGGCGCGCTTCCGCGCGATCGCCGACAAGATCGGTGCCTACCTGTTCGTCGATATGGCGCATATCGCCGGCCTCGTTGCCGCGGGCGTCTATCCGAACCCGCTGCCGCATGCGCACGTGGTCACCTCGACCACGCACAAGACCTTGCGCGGCCCGCGCGGCGGCATCATCGTTGCGAAAGGGGCGGGCGAGGAGATCGAGAAGAAGCTGCAGTCGATTGTCTTCCCCGGCATCCAGGGCGGCCCGCTCATGCATGTGATCGCGGCTAAAGCGGTTGCGTTCAAGGAAGCGCTGGAACCCGAGTTCAAAACGTATCAGCAGCAGGTCGTGAAGAACGCGCAGGCGATGGCGAAGACTTTCATTTCTCGCGGCTACAAAATCGTTTCGGGCGGCACCGAGAACCATCTGATGCTGGTCGACCTGATCGGCCGTGGCGTCACCGGCAAAGACGCGGAAGCCGCACTCGGCAAGGCGCACATCACCGTCAACAAGAACGCGGTGCCGAACGATCCGCAAAAGCCGTTCGTCACCTCGGGCCTGCGCATCGGCACGCCCGCGGTGACCACGCGCGGCTACAAGGAACCCGAATGCGTCGCGCTCGCCAATTGGATCTGCGACGTGCTCGACGCGCCGACCGACGAGCGCGTGATTGCCGGCGTGCGCGGCAATGTCGAGAAGCAATGCAAGGCGTTTCCTGTGTATGGATAAGAGCTGGGATTCGGGATTCGAGATTTGGGATTCGCGAGAGCGGCCCCATCTCAGTGCCGTCCGCTTTTCCCGAATCCCAAATCTCGAATCCCGAATCTCAGCTTTCTGATGCACTGCCCCTTCTGCCAGCACAACGACACCCGCGTGATCGACTCGCGCGTGTCCGACGACGGCACCACGATCCGGCGTCGGCGCGAGTGCGAGCAGTGCGGTGAGCGCTTCAACACATTTGAAACCGCCGAGTTGAAATTGCCGACGGTGGTGAAGAGCGGCGATCGCCGCGAGAGCTTCGACGAACGCAAGCTGCGCACGAGCTTCGAGCGTGCGCTGCAGAAGCGGCCTGTCGCCACGCACGATGTCGACACAGCGATCCGCGACATCGTCAACGACCTGCGCCGCAGCAGCGAGCGCGAAGTGTCGTCGCGGCATATCGGCGAGCTGGTCATGCGCGAGCTGAAGAAGCTCGATCAGGTGGCGTACGTGCGCTTCGCTTCGGTCTATCGTCGCTTCGAGGACGTGCAGGCGTTCCGCGAGGAAATCGAAAAACTCGAACGCGATTTGCCGGCGATCGAAGGCTTGCAACTGCCGTTGCTCGGTGAAGTCGTCGTGCCCATCGAGAAGAACAAGAAGCGTTGATGTCCGCTCCCAGCCACGAGCTTCGAGCCCCGGAATCCGGGTACTCGGTTGTCGATCATCTGCACATGGCGCGCGCTCTGCGTCTCGCCGAGCGTGGCTTGTATACGACGCAACCGAATCCGCGCGTTGGATGCGTGATCGCCCAGGGCGAAGAGGTGGTCGGCGAGGGCTGGCACGAACGCGCCGGCGAACCGCACGCCGAAGTATTTGCACTTCGCTCTGCGGGTGCGCGGGCGCAGGGCGCGACGGCGTACGTCACGCTCGAACCGTGCGGCCTGCACGGACGCACGCCGCCGTGCGCGGATGCATTGATCGAGTCGCGCGTCGCGCGCGTCGTGATCGCGGGCGAAGATGTGTTCCAGCGCAACGGCGGCGCCATCGAACGGATGCGTGCGGCCGGCATCGTGGTTGAGTCCGGCTTGATGCGTGACGCCGCGCGTGAGCTCAACCGCGGATTCTTCTCACGCGTCGAGCGCGGTCGCCCCTGGGTGCGGTTGAAGCTGGCGATGAGCCTCGATGGTCGCACCGCGTTGGCCAACGGCGAGTCGAAATGGATCACCGGCGCGGTGGCGCGCGACGACGTGCAGCATTGGCGCGCGCAAAGTTCGGCCATTCTCACCGGCATCGGCACCGTGCTGGCCGACGATCCGCACTTGAGCGTGCGCCTGGCCTCCATGCAAAACCAGGGCAAGCCCAGTACGACGACACGCATCGTGCTCGATCGCGAATTGCGCACGCCGGCCGGAGCCAAAGTGCTCGACCACAGCGTGTCCACATTGATTTTTCATGCGCATGGCGCGAAGCCCGCGCACTCCGATTTTGATCGCGCGGAGCTCATCGCAGTGGAAACGCGCGACGGCCGTCTCGATTTGGCACAAGTGTTGGAAACGCTCGCTGCGCGCAAGGTCAATGAGCTGCAAGTCGAAGCCGGACCGACACTGTGCGGCGCTCTGCTGCAGGGGGGGTGGGCGGACGAATTGCTTTTGTATGTCGCGCCGATCGTGTTCGGCGATCGCGCCCGGCCACTGCTGGCGTTGCCCGATCTCACCGAGGTAACCCAGGCCCGGCGCCTGCGCATCGTCGATCAGCGTCGGATCGGCGACGACATTCGCATTCTTTATCGGGAATAGGTTGATGTTCAGCGGTATCGTTCAAGCAGTCGGAAAAATCGCAGCATTGCAGCCGCGCGGCGGCGACGTGCGCCTCGTGGTCGACGCGGCCGATCTTGGCGTGGAGAGCGTCGCGCTCGGCGACAGCATCAGCGTGTCCGGCTGCTGCCTGACCGTGGTCGAGATCGACGCGCCGCGGCTCGCTTTCGATGTGTCGAACGAAACGCTGGCGTGCACAAGCCTGGGCGCACTCCCGGTCGGTGCGGGTGTGAATCTGGAAAAGGCGCTGCGTCTGGCGGATCGCCTCGACGGGCATCTGGTGTCGGGGCATGTCGACGGCGTCGGCCGCGTGATCGCAATCGAGCCGGACGCGCGCTCGCAGCGCTGGACGTTCGAAGTGCCGGCGGAGCTGGCGAAGTACATTGCCGGCAAGGGCTCGGTCTGCATCGACGGCACCAGCCTGACCGTCAACGAAACCGACGGCGCGCGTTTCGGCGTCAACCTGATTCCGCACACCATCGCGGTGACGACGTTCAAGGACAAGCGTGTCGGCGATGCGGTCAACATCGAGGTCGACCTGATCGCACGCTACGTCGAGAGACTGCTCAGGGGCTGAGGATGCGCTGGCTGCGCCATCCCGTCGGTGGATTGATCGCGGAACTTGCGATCCTCGCGATTCTGCTCAATGCCGCGTACGGCTTCGCGATGGGCATCGTCTATCGACTTGACGCGTTGTGGGGCGCGCTGTTCGCCATCGCCGCCGCCGTGGCCGCATGTAATGCCTACAATCTCTACGCGCGCTTCGTCGCGCGGCGCGACGTGGACGAGCTGGCGCCGCGCGGCATTCGCGGATTGGGCTACGGTCTGGGCCTCGGTGCGCTGCTGATCGCGTTCGTCGTCGCGATTCTTGCGTTGGCGGGCGAGGCGCGAGTCGGCATCGGCGGATCGTTCGCGTCGGCGGGCTTGCCAGGGGTCGCGATCATGGCCGGTGCCTTCGAGGAACTCGTCGCGCGCGGTGTCGTGTTGCGCAATCTCGAAAACGTCTTCGGCAGCTTCGCCGCGATCGCGCTGTCGGCGGTGCTGTTCGCCGCACTGCACATTGGCAACCCCAACGCGACGCCGCTGTCGATCACCGCGATCGGCATCGAAGGTGGCGTGATGCTCGGCGCGGTCTACGTGGCAACGCGCTCGCTGTGGTGGACGTTCGGCATCCACGCGGCGTGGAATTTCACCCAAACCGGCGTGTTCGGCATCGCCGATTCGGGCCATCCTGGGCAAGGCCTGCTGCGTACCGAACTGGCCGGCCCGGATTGGCTCACCGGCGGCGCGTTCGGCATCGAAGCCTCGGCCGTCAGCGTGGCGCTCTGCGTTATCGTCGCCGGCGGATTCCTCACTCATGCTCATCAACGCGGCCGTTGGGCTGCGCCTTTCTGGAAGCGCTCTCATGCCATTTGATTCAATCGAAGACATCGTCGCCGACGTGCGCGCCGGCCGCATGGTCATCATTGCCGACGACGAGGATCGCGAGAACGAAGGCGATCTCATCATGGCCGCGCAGGCGGTCACCGAGGAATCGATCGCCTTCATCGTGCGCCATTCGAGCGGCATCATCTGCCAGCCGATGCTGCGCGCGCGCCTCGAGGAGCTGCAGTTGCCGCAGATGGTGACCGACAACAGCGAAAGCCATCGCACCGCATTCACGATCTCGGTCGACTACCGCCACGGCACGACGACCGGCATTTCCGCGCACGACCGCGCGCGCACGATCCGCGCGCTCGCCGATCCGACCACGCAGCCGGGCGACTTCGCGCGGCCGGGTCACATCTTCCCATTGCGCTACAGCGAAGGCGGCGTGCTGACACGCGCCGGCCACACCGAGGCGACGATCGACCTCGTGCGCCTCGCCGGCCTGCCGATGTTGTCGGGCATCCTCGTTGAGATCGTCAACGACGACGGCACGATGAAGCGCGGAGCGCAGCTGATCGCGTTCGCGCGCGAACACGGACTCAAGGTCGGCACGATCGCCGATCTGATCCGCTACCGCTTGCAGACGGAAAAAACCATCGCGCGCGTTTTCGAGCGCGACGTTGATACCGAGTTCGGCCCGTTCCGCCTGATCGGCTATCGCGACGCGCTGTCTAGCCAGCCGCACTTCGCCCTGGTGCGCGGCAAGGTCGACGACGGTGCGCCGGTGCTCACGCGCGTGCACGTGCGCGACACGTTGACCGACGTGTTGCATCTGACCGGCACGCCGTGTGGCCTCACCGTCAGCGCCGCGTTGCGCCGCGTTGCCGAGGAAGGCCGCGGCGTTGTCGTCGTGCTGGCGGATGCGAAGGAGGCCGCGAGCGCGCTCGACCGGCTCGATGCGAGCCTCAAGCGCGAAGGCGAAACCGCGGCTTACGACGGCCGCCAGCATGGCATCGGCGCGCAGATCCTCGCCGACCTCGGCGTGCGCCGCCTGAGCGTGCTCGGCACGCCGCGCCGGTTCCTGGCCTTGAGCGGCTTCGGCCTCGAAATCGCCGGTTACGAAGAGCCCGCCGCAGGCGAGAAGAGCTGAGCGATCTCGGCGTGTAAATGCCTGATTCAGCGATTCTTAATTTTCCGTGGTTTAGTCCTAACTCAGCTTCGCGGTCGACGCGGGGACTATAGTGGCGTTGCTCGAATCGTTGTTCTTTCGGGGCACGACCATGAATCCCACTATTCGATTCGCACTAACATCTTTGGCCTGCGGCGCACTCGTCGCGCTGACGGGCTGCAGTCCGAACAAACCCACGGCGCAAAATACCTCGGTCGCGCAATTGGTCGGCGATGCCGCGCCGGCCGCGGACGCGAACAAGCCGGTTGCCGACACGACGACCCCGCCGGCGTATACACCGCCGACCGCGGCGCAGTTGATCTCCCTGCTCGCGCCCGTCGCGGTCTTTCCCGACAAGCTCATCGCGCAGGTGCTTGCCGCGTCGAGCTATCCGGATCAGATCGCCCAGGCGAACAACTGGCTGGCGCAGAATTCCCAACTCAGGGGCGACGCGCTGCAGCAGGCGATCGACGGGCAGGATTGGGATCCGAGCGTCAAGGCGATCGTCGTCTTCCCCGACGTGCTGCATCAGATGGCGAACAACCTTCCGTGGACGACGGCGCTCGGCGATGCCTACGTTAACGACCCGAACGATGTGATGAACGCGATCCAGGCACTGCGCGCGCAGGCGCTCGCGTGCGACAAGCTCAAGTCGGACGAACGCATCACCGTGACCAAGACGGCGAGAAACGTCGCCCCGCGGAGCTCGCAATACGTCGATGAGCCGGCCGTTTACGAAGGGCCGCCGGTGATTCCGCCGCCCGACGAGATCATCGAGATCGAGCCCGCGCAGCCGGAATACGTCTACGTGCCGTATTTCGATCCGGTGGTCTACTACGGCACGCCGATCGACGTCTGGCCGGGCTACTACTACGCCTGGCCGACACCGGGGTTCTACGGCCCGGTGTTCGCCTTCAGCTTTGGCATCTGGATCGGCGGACATCATCACCGCGATTGGGGCTGGGACCGCTGGAACGTCAACTGGGGCAGCGGCTTCGACCGCCACTGGGGCGGCCGCAGTTGGCGTGATTCGGCGGTCGTCTACAACAATCAGCCCTACGTCAGCCGCTCGACGACCGTGGTCAACCGCTTCGCCAATCCGACCACGCGATTGGCTGGCGCCCGCACCGCGGTCGATCCAGCACGCACGGCTGCGCTGACATCGGCGACCACCGGCACCGCCTTCGCGCGGCGCACGGCGCCGACCGACTTCAACCGCATCACCACCCCGCAGTTCACCTCGGCGATGGCCCAGCGCAGCGCCGTGACCGCCGCGCCGATGCGCGCGAATTTCACCCAGAGCACGAGCGCGTTCGCCAACCCGCGAACGGGCGCGATGGCGCCGAACAGCTATACGTCGCCGACGGTATCGCGCCCGGCGCAGACCTTCGATCGCGCCGGCGCACTGCCGTCCAGCCGGTATGCGCCAGCGATGCAGCGCAGTGCCTACGACGGCACCGCGCGCGCCAACAGCTTCGCCGCGCGCGCACCGTCGGCGGGCTATGCATCACAGCGACAGGCCAATGCGAACAGCGGATATCGCGCACAAAGCGTGCAGCGTAGCTCCGCCTCGCCCCCGGCGATGGCGCGCAGTTACGTATCGGCGCCGCGCAGTTATGCGCCACCGCCGACGATGCGCAGTGGTCCGGCGCCGTCGGCGAGCCGCTCCTATGCCGCCAGCGCACCGCGCATGCAGGCCGCGCCGCATTACTCGGCACCGCGCAGCGCGCCGTCGAATGGTGGCCGAGGTGAGCGGGACAATCGCCACTGAGCCCGCCGGCACGGCCTTCCGGTAAACTAGACGGCGCGGAATCCTCCGCGCCGTCTTCGTTGACTTCATGCCGAATTATTCCGGCGAACTGCGCCCCGTTGCGGCGGCGCGGTTCGCGATCATCGCCAGCCGCTGGAATCCGGGCATCGTCGACGTGCTTGTCGACGGTGCGCAGCGTGCGCTGCGCGAGCACGGCGTCGCCGACGAGGTCGTCGACCTCGTGCGCGTGCCGGGCGCGTGGGAAATTCCCGTCGCGGCCACCAAGCTGGCGCGCGCGGGCAAACATGCCGCGATCCTCGCGCTCGGTTGTGTCGTGCGCGGCGACACGCGTCACTACGAGCACGTCGCCGACAATTGCGCGCAGGGTCTGATGCGCGTCCAGCTGGATCACGGCGTGCCCGTGCTCAACGGCGTGCTCGCGGTCGAACGCCACGCCGATGCGCAGGCGCGCGCCGGCGGCATGCACGGCAACAAGGGTGAAGAAGTCGCGCTCGCGGCAATGGAAATGGTCGATCTGTGGGGCAAACTATGAGCAAGCACGTACGCCCGGATGGCGTCGATCTGACCGCGCGCTCGCGCGCCCGCCGCCGCGCGCTACAGGCCATCTACGCCTGGCAGATGAGCGGCAATTCGATGACCAAGGTGCTGGACGAGTTCCGCCACGAGCAGGATATGGAAGTCGCCGATCTCGGCTACTTCGAAGACCTCCTGCGCGGCGTCAACGAACATTGCGCCGAGCTCGACGCGAGCCTCAAGCCTTATCTCGACCGCGATGTAGCGCAAATCGATCCGATCGAGCGCGCCGCGCTGCGCATCGCAGCGTACGAGCTGCGTTATCGCATCGACGTGCCGTACCGCGTCGTCATCAACGAGGCGATCGAGGTGACCAAACGTTTTGGCGCCGAGCACGGTCACACCTACATCAACGGCGTGCTCGACAAGCTCGCTGCGCAGACGCGGCAAGTCGAATACGCGGCCGCCGCACGCACTTGACGTGGCCGAGTTCGACCTGATCGAACTGATTCGCGCGCGCTGCGCGGTGACTCGCGAGGACGTGCGCCTTGGCATTGGCGACGACGCGGCGCTACTTGCGGTGCCGGCGGGGCAGGTCGTTGCGGTGAGCACCGACACCCTCGTCTCAGGGATACATTTTCCCAAAGATACTTCGCCGCACGATGTCGGCTGGAAGTCGCTCGCGGTCAATCTCAGCGATCTCGCTGCGATGGGCGCGACGCCGGCGTGGGCGACGCTCGCACTCACGTTGCCGCAAGCGGATCGCGGCTGGGTCGGCGCGTTCATCGATGGCTTCGCCGCGCTCGCGCGCGAGTTCAAACTGGCTCTGGTCGGCGGCGACACGACGCAGGGGCCGCTGACGATCACGGTCACCGTGCACGGTTTCGTGCCGGAAAATCTCGCCCTGCGCCGCCACGGTGCACACGTCGGCGATGCAGTATTCGTCACTGGCACGCTCGGCGACGCCGCAGCGGGGCTGCGAATGCTGCGCGATCCGGCGCTCGCCGCGGGAAATCCGGCCACGGCGGCAATGCGCGCGGCATTGATCGACCGGCTCGACCGGCCAATGCCGCGCATCGCGCAAGGCTTGTTGCTGCGTGGCCGCGCGCGTTCCTGCATCGATGTGTCGGATGGCTTGGCCGCCGACCTTGGGCATATCTGCCAAGCTAGTGGTGTCGGCGCGGAAATCGATCTGGCGAAGCTGCCGGCGTCGCCGGCGCTTTTCAGCCTGTTGAGCGACAGTGAGCGCGTGCCGCTGCAACTCGCGGGCGGAGACGACTACGAGTTGTGTTTCACCGCGGAAGCGGCTGCCGCTGACGATCTGCTCAGCGATCTCGCGCGCAGCGGTTGCGCGGCGACACGCATCGGCCGCATCGTCGCCGAGGCGGGCGTGCGTGTCCTCGATGCGAGCGGACACCCCGTCGAGCTGCCGCGCGCTGGCTGGCAGCATTTTTCGTCGTGAAGCTCGACGCGACACAACGCGCGGTGTTGTTGCGCGATCCGGCCGGATGGATCGCCTGCGGTTTCGGCTCCGGTCTCAGTCCGATCGCACCGGGCACGGCGGGCTCGCTCGCGGCATTGTTGCCCTGGGTTGCGCTGCGCGAGTTATCGTGGCCGGGATATCTCGCCGTCATCATGCTCGCCTTCGCGCTCGGCGTATGGGCCTGTGCCCGCGTCGTCGACAAGCTTCGCATCGAAGACCCCGGTTTCGTCGTCTGGGACGAATTCGTCGGCCAATGGATCGCGCTGATGCCGCTGCTGTGGGTGCCGTTTCGATGGTGGCTGCTTGCCGCGGGGTTCGCGCTGTTTCGCTTGTTCGACATCGTCAAACCCTGGCCGGTGTCCTGGGCCGACCGCCGCGTGAAAGGTGGCTTCGGCGTCATGCTCGACGATGTCCTTGCCGGAATCTATGCCGCGATCGTGGTGGTTGTTTTAACGTATTTCATGGGATAGTGGTTTTCGAATCAGGTGCGTTCGTCTTGCGATCGCAACTGCTAAGTATCAGCCAGGCTGGAAATCATGACCGAAGACGAAATCCGCAAGAACGCGTTCGCGATGCCGATCGACAACCCGGCCTATCCACCCGGACCATATCTGTTCGTCGACCGCGAGTATCTGATCATCACCTACCGCACCGATGCCGACGCGCTCGCGGAAATCATTCCCGCGCCGCTGGAAATGACCGATCCGGTGGTGAAGTACGAATTCATCCGCATGCCCGACTCCACCGGCTTCGGCGACTATACCGAGTCGGGTCAGGTGATCCCGGTGAAGTACAAGGGCGAAGCCGGCGGCTACGTGCGCATGATGTTCCTCGACGACCACCCGCCGACCGCCGGCGGCCGCGAGATCTGGGGTTTCCCGAAGAAGATCGGCGAGCCGACATTGAAGGTCCACCGCGATACGCTGGTCGGCGAGCTGCGCTACTCGGACATGCCCGTCGCGCGCGGCACGATGGGTTACAAGTACGCGCCGATGGATCGCAACAAGGCCATCGCTAGCCTCGAAGCGCCGGCGTTCCTGCTCAAGATCGTGCCGCATGTCGACGGTACCCCGCGCATCTGCGAACTTGTGCGCTACTCGATGCAGTGCAAGGAATTCAAAGGCGCGTGGAGCGGACCCGGCGCGCTCGACTTGTTCGCGCATGCGCTGGCGCCGGTGGCCGATCTGCCGGTACGCGAGGTGCTTTCCGCTGTCCATCTTAAGGCGGATTTGCTTTTGCCTTATGGCGAGGTGGTGCACGACTATCTTGTGAAGGGGTGAGGTTCACTCGCCTTCGTTCGTCAGCTCGTTTGCTCTTTCGCTCGTCATTCCGGCGCAAGCCGGAATCCAATGTCTTTGCTCTCCCGCTCGTCATTCCGGCGAAAGCCGGAATCCAGTGTCTTTGCTTTTGCTGGTTTTGGTTTTAAGAGCAAAGGCTTCCACTCGCCTTACAGGCGAGCGGGTTCCTTTCTTTGCTCGTGCAAAGAAAGGAACCAAAGAAACACGCCCCAGCGCCTTGCGCCCGACGCGCATCGTGCGCGTCGGGTCCGCGTCAGCGGCCGGGTTCCGCTGATTGCACATCCTGTGCAACAGCGGAATCGGCGCGATCCCTCGCGCCGCCCCCTGCGGGGCCTGATCGTCCGCTGCCGCCGCAAGGCCATGGGGCCCCGGGAAGAGCAAAGCGCGCGCGTCCTGCGCGCAGAAGCCAGAGCGAAAAGCAAAGCAGCTTTTGCCGTGCTCTTGATCTCGGGCCCCGTCAGCCGCGGCGAGGGCAGGCCGGAAAAGCCCGCAGGGTCGCGCGCAGGGATGCGCGCGAGTTCGCGAATGGGCAGGATGCCCATCGAGCGAACCCCGGCCTGACCTTGCGGACCCGTAGCGCGAAGCGCGGAGGGCGCGGCTCCCGGGGGGTGTTCTCTTTGGTTACTTTCTCTTGCACAAGCAAGAGAAAGTGACCCGCTCGCACGGATGCGAGCGGAAAAACGAAGGGATGCGGTGAGAGCAGAATCAAGAGCTACAACAAAAGCTGGATTCCAGCTTTCGCTGGAATGACGAGCGAAAGAGCAAAGACACTGGATTCCGGCTTCCGCCGGAATGACGAGCTTACGGGTTGGTGTACTCAAACACCTTCACCACCTTCGCCACCCCCGCGACATTGCGCGCAACGTCAACGACCGCCTCGGCTTCCTCGTGGTTGACCATGCCCATCAGATAGACAGTGCTGTTGACCGTCGTCACGTTGACCCGGCTCGGATCGAAACCCGGCAAGCTGGTGATATCGAGCAGCGCGGTCTTCACACGTGCCGTCATCGTGTTGTCGGCGCGGCGGCGCCAGAAGCCGATCGGGTCGTCGGTGATCTCGATCTCGTTGACGACGCGTTTGACGCCTTCCAGCGGTTCGACCTGGGCCTGTGCTCGCTGTTTGAGTTCGGCGCTGCGCAACTGCCCGCAGAGCAGAACGGTGCCGTTGTAGACGACGGTGTGCACGAAGTTGTCATCGCTGACGAAGGCCTTGTCGCGATTGATCGCATCGCTCGCGCGCAACGCGAGGCGCCGGTCGTCGAAGACTGTGCTCGCGTCGCGGCGGTCGTGCGCCACGCTGGCGCCGGCGGCGACGCCCGCACCCGCCACGGCCAGCAAGCAGCCGTGCAGCATGGGAAGAGCAACGATAAGCAAAAGTATAGTTTTATACGAGGCGCGATTCATGGGCGGGTATGGCGGGCGAGGTGCAGTACGGTTGCGCGCAAGCGGTGACTCGACGCTGAACGCACGCGTGTTTTAGATCGCGTCGAATGCATGGCGAGTCCATTCAAATGTGGCACGCTGCGGCGTGCCAGCACAACCGATGACGTCGAAGCGGCAGGGCAGGCCGGCGAATCGGGGATGGTTCTGCAGGAATATCTGCGCAGTCTGCACAAGCTTGCGCTGCTTCGCCGGGCCGACTGAAGCCGTGCCATCACCGCGAGCGGCGTCGTGGCGATAGCGCACCTCTGCGAAGACGAGGGTGTCGCCGTCGCGCAGGATCAAGTCGATCTCGCCATAACGGCAGTGAAAGTTGCGCGCAACGAGCTGTAGCCCGGCCTTCTGCACAAAGGCGAGCGCGGCGTCTTCCCAGAATTCCCCGATTCCGCGAGTGGTCATTCCCGGCTTGGGTTATGGCGTCGGCGTACTCATCTGCAGGCTGCCGCTGGCTTGGGCGGCAACGCCTTCGGCGAAGCGCGCCCAGGTGAGCAGACGCTGGACGCGGCCGGTGCCGTCGTTGCTGAGCTGGCCGGTGGCGCCGGGCAGGTAGGCGTCGTGGTGCTGGCTCATCCAGTCGAGATAAGGCACGAGCGCGTACGCGTCCATGCCCATCGCGAACAGGCGGGCGCCAGCGCCGCGCGCGGATTCCAGCGAATTGGCGACATCGCCATGACGCGGCAGGCCGACGACGGCGTCGAACAGCCACGGCGCATCGCAAAACTCGACGCCGTCGAGATCGCGGTCCATGCCCGGATTCGTCAGACCGCCGAAGATGTGCGAAGTAGCGAACACGGGCAGGTTGGCGTAGCCGGCGAGCTTGATCTGCGGCACGAGCAGGCGCGCCTGCTGCGGCGGCATACTGATGAAGATGCCGGTGTTGGCCGCGCCGGCGGCGTCTGCGGGCGCGGGCGCCGTTTGTGCCGGCGTCGCCGTGGTCTGCGCAGGCAGTGTGGACAGGGCCTTTTGTATATTTGTAGAAAAATTCAGATCGCCGGTTTTCAGGCGCGATTCGCCGATCACCATGCCGTGTCCGGCTTCGAACTGGGCGCGGAACGCTGCGGCGGCGCGCTCGGCCCAATCGGTGTCCGCGGTGATGATCGCGGCGTGATTGATGCCGCGATCGAGCAGATGCTGCGCGGCCTGCGCGCCTTCGGTGTCGGGATTGAGGCCGAACGCGGCACTGCCCGGCGGAGGCGGCTCGCCGTGCTCGGGCAGGTTGAGCGCCAGCACGGGCGCCGGCAGTGGATTCTGCGCGAACACGGCGGACACCGCGTCGCGGCGCAGCGGCCCGATTACATGGTCGGCGCCTTCGGTGACGGCGCGCTGGTAAGCAGCGACCGCTTCGTTCGCGCTGTTGCCGGCGTCGTAGAGGCGCAGTTCCGGACGCGGCGAATGCGGGTCGGAGAAGTAGGCGGCGAAAACGCCGTCGCGCACCGCCTGGGCGACGGCCTTGAGCTGGCCTTCAATCGGCAGCAGCAACGCGATCACGTGCGCGGGCCGGTAGCCTTCGCCGTTGACGGCGTTCTGTCCGCCGGGGAGTGTGCCGACCGGCAGGCCGGGCTGCGCGAGAGTCTGTGGCAGCGCCTGTCCCGATCTGCGCAGGGCCTGATCGATGAACGGCCGCAGCGCATCGCCGGGCATCAGCGAGGTACCCTGCTGTTTGAGCGACTCGGGATCGACGCGCGCGAGCGTGTCGATGATCTGCATTTCGTTCTGCTCGCGGTCGCGGCCCTGCAGTGAGGGATTCAGTGCGACGCGCGTGCGCGCGCTGCCGAAGGCGTCGCCGGCGAGCAGTTGCGCACGCGCGCGCAGTTCGAACGCGCGCAGGCGCAGCGGACGCGACAGCTTGGTGTCGTCGAGGGTGAGCAGGGTCAATGCACGCTGTGCGTCCTGCTTGGACAAGGCCAGTTCGGCTTCGAGCAGGTCGAGGCGCGGTTGTTCGGCCTCCGGCAGACGACGCGCCTTGACGCCGTCGAGCGCCCAAGCGACAGCGTTGAGATTGCCCTCTTCGCGGAATGCCTCGGCAGCGCGCAGGCGATAGTGGTCGCGGTATTCGCGGTCGCTATCGGCAATATCCATGAAGGCTTGGCCGGCGCGGTCGAACTCGCCGTTCTTGAACCACTTCTCCGCGTCGGTCGCGGCCGGCACGTTCTCGCGATTGCCGGCGATTTCGGCGCAGCCGGCGAGAAGAAGGGCGAGGCCGATGGCGATAAGAAAATGACGCAGGGCGCGGCTCGTCGTGCGCATGAAAAGACCCGTCTTAAGGTTGCGCGCATGATAGCGGAAGCACGGCAGGCGCAGGGGTGGGGCTACACTATCCGCCGGTTCCATTCAGGCGGCAGCATGAGCAAATATGACGGCAACCCGGCGGTCTCCGGCGGCAAGCTTTTCGTCGTCGCGACGCCGATCGGCAATCTCGACGACCTGACTCCGCGTGCGCGTGCGACGCTGGCGCAGGCGGACCTGATCGCCGCCGAGGACACGCGCCACAGTGCGGCGCTGCTGCGCCATCACGGCATCGCCACGCGTTGCATCGCACTGCACGAGCACAACGAACGCGAGGCGAGCGCCGAACTCGTGCGTCAGCTGCAGGCGGGCAAAAGCATCGCGCTGATCAGCGATGCGGGCACGCCGCTGATCAGCGATCCGGGTTATCGCTTCGTGCGCGCGGCACGCGAAGCCGGAGTGACGGTGTCGCCGATCCCGGGCGCCTGCGCGGCGATCGCGGCGCTGTCGGCGGCGGGCCTGCCATCGGATCGTTTCGTGTTCGAAGGGTTCCTGCCGGCGAAGTCGGCGGCGCGGCGCGCGCAGCTGCAAACTCTGCGTGGCGAAGCGCGCACGCTGATCTTTTACGAGTCGAGCCATCGCATCGTCGAGGCGCTCGCCGATCTGGCCGCGGAATTCGGCGGCGCGCGCGAGGCGGTGGTCGCGCGCGAGCTGACCAAGCAATTCGAAACCGTGCTCGACGGCACGCTCGCCGAACTCGCTGCTCGCGTGGCGGCCGATCCGGATCAGCAGCGCGGCGAGTTCGTCGTGCTGGTCAAAGGCGCTGACGACGACGATGCCGAGACCAAACTAGCCGAGGGCCAGCGCGTGTACCAGATCCTCAGCGCCGAACTGCCGCCGAGCCGCGCGGCCAAGCTCGCCGCGGAAATCACCGGCGCGCCGCGCAAGGTGCTTTACTCCTCGCCTCAATAGTTCAAGCGCAGTGTCAGGGATGCGTTGCCCGAAGCGCCGTAGTACGGATTGCCGTATTCGTCGAGCACGTAGTATTTCTTGTCGAGCACGTTGTTGGCGTTGAGCTGCAGCGAAAGGTTCGGGCTGAACTGATAACGCGCCATCAATGCGACTTGGGCGAAGCTGCCCTGGCGCAGCACGGCACTGCCACTGGGGGCGCTGATGGGCGCGCTGCTGGCCGATTGCCAGTTGACGCCGCCGCCGAGTGTGAGTCCATCGATCCAGCGTTTCGGCGTCCACGTAGCGAAGGTGCGAATCAGGGTGTGGGGGATGAACGTGCGCACCGGTTGGCCCGTCGCGTCGTGCATCAGCGTGCGCGATCCACTCAATGTGCCTTGCCATTCGTCGTTGAGGCGTCCGGCGAGTTCGAATTCAAAACCGCGCGAACGCGTGCCGTCGATTGCGCGAGAGGCTTGGGTGCCGTCCGGCAAGAGGATGGGCGCGCCGCTGGTGGGGTCGAGCGCGGGCGTGGCGACGTTGTTCTGCAGCGACTCGAACACCGTCAACGAACTGGTCAGGCGCCCGTCGAGGTGCTCGCCCTTGATGCCGAGTTCATAGCTGCGGCCGTCGATCGGATCGAGATAGTGGCCGTTGACGTCGCGGTTCGCCTGCGGTTTGAAAATCGCGGTGTAGCTGGCGAAGAGCGAATAGTGCTCGCTCATGTCATAGACGAGGCCGGCGTAAGGGATGGTTTTCTTGAAGTCGAAATTCGATCGTGTCGGGCTGTCGTAGAGATAGAACGAGTCGACCTTCCACATGGCGTAGCGAGCGCCGAGGATCAGCTTCAGCGGATCGGCAAGCGACCAGCGCGTCGCGGCGTAATAGCCGTTCTGCGTCGTGCGGATATCGTTGAGCGGCGTGCCTTGCGTGGCGAAGACTGGGCGCGGGTAGGACCCATCCCATTCGAAGAAATTGCCAGGATCGGCCAGCGCGCCGTGTTCGTACTCGACGCCGGTGTTGGTCGCGCGCGAACCGTTGTAGCCGGCGACAAGCTCGTGCGAGCGATCGAACAGCTCGAACGGGCCGGAGGCGTAGAAGTCGAGCGCGCGCTCGAGGATCTCGCCGCGGCTGCGGTAGGCATACGGTTGCAGTCCTTCGCCTGTAACGGGATCGGGAAAGCCCGACACGTAAAACAGCGCGTCGTCTTCGCGGTAACGCCGCCAGTTGAGCGAGGCGTGCAGCCGCCAGTCGTTGGCGAAGGTGTGGCGCAATTCGGCGAAGGCGGTGTCGGTGCGGCGGTCCCAATGGCTCCAGTCGGTCGCGGTGGTCACCGAGCGCGGCCAGTGGGCGAATGTGCCGTCGGCGAGATACAGCGGAAACGAGCCCCAGGTGTTGCCGCGCGGCAGGTTGTCCTGATGGTCGAAGCCGACGGAGAGCAGGGTGGTCGGCGCCATGTCCCAGTCGACGATGCCGTACAGCACGCGCGTCTTCTTGCGATACAGGGCTTGGTAGGACTCGCGGTCCTCGTAAGCCACGACGCCGCGCGCGCGCAGGCTGCCGTCGGCGTTGAGCGGCGTTGTCGCGTCGACTTCGGCGCGCGCATCGTTCCACGAACCGGCGGTGAGGTTGACCGAAACGGTCGGCGTCTTCGATTCCGCGTGCTTGCGCACGAGATTGATCGATGCCGCCGGACTGCCTGCGCCGCTCATCAGCCCCGTGGCGCCGCGTACGACCTCGATGCGATCGTACAGTGCCGTGTCGAGTGTTTCGTTGATCGAACCGGTGTTGAAGTTCGTGATTGCCGGCACGCCGTCGACCATCAGCGTGTCGATGAGGAAACCGCGCGAGAAAAACAGCACGCGTTCGGAGTCGTAGGCGTTGGAATAGACGCCGGCCGTGTTGTCGAGGACCTGGCGCAGCGAGGTCAGGCCTTGATCGTCCAGGCGTTCACGCGTGATGACGGTGATCGATTGCGGCGTCTCGCGCAGCGATAAGTTCAGTTTGGTCGCGGCGCTGCTTTGCTTGGCAGTGTAGCCGTCGGGTGCATTGCCGGTGACGATGACCGAATCGAGTTCGATCGGTTTCTTGTCGTCCGCGTCCGCTGCGTTCGCGTTCGGGATAAAGGAAATGATCACGGCTGCCGCCAGGGCAGCGCGCGCGAATCGGTATAGGGCCGGTGGATGTTGCACGGTCGAACGTCGGGAAGTGGCGGTCATGGTCATTGCGGGAGGGTTGCGAAGGAAATCGATCGGCGAGGCCGGCGGCCGGATACGCGCGGGATTCAGCGCGCCGGCGAGGCGGAAACGGTGCGGATTACGCGTGTGCGTCGGCGGGCGCTGCGTTTGCGCAACCACAGCACGATGCCAGTGACGCTGAGTACCGATATAGCGACGCCGAGCAGGGACATCAGCACGCGTCCGGCGGTGCCGAGAATGCGGCCCGAATGCAGCGGAAACTGGGCCTGCAGGAAAATGTCGCCGGCGCTGCCCGTGCCGGGTACGACTTCGCCCGCGAGCGCGCCGTCGCCGGCATCGAAATAGAGCCAGGGATTGCCGAGCCCGCCGTCGCCGTGATCGTTGCCGGGTTCGAAAAAACCGATGCCGTACACGCCGTATTCCGCGGCGTAGAAAAGCGCGCCTGGCGGCGCTTCCCAGCCGCGTCGTATGGCTTCAGCCTGTGCAAGTTCGACGATGCGCGCACGCACGATCTTCGGCTCCGTCTGCTTTTCGGGCGCGAGCGGCTCGCGATGATCGAACGGATTGGGTGTCAGGTTCGAAAAGGCCGACACGATCGGCACGACGACTTGCGAACGCAGGTTCATCGAGACCGCGGTGACGGCGAGGATCAGCAGCAGCAACCAGATCCACACGCCGCCCGAGCGGTGCAGGTCGAAGGTCAGCGCGTGGCCGCCGCGCTTGAAACGAAACGCGAACGATTTGCGCCAGGAGCGCGGATGCGGGAACGACAGCACCAGAGACGCAAACGCGTCGAGCACCCAGACGATCGCGACAAGGCCCATGAACAGTGTGCCCACGTCGTAACCGCCGACCGACGGCAGCTCGAGGCTGTAGTGGAGCTTGTAGAGAAACGGCAGGAAGTTCTCGCGCGTCAACGACACGTCGCCCCACAGGCGCCGCCCTTGTTCGGCGCCCGTGACCGGATTCAGCGCGAGTTGGTTGTAGGCCGCCGGAAGCGGCAGCCCAGTCGCGCCGTCGATGCGCGGCGTGACCCAGATCTGCAGCGCTTCGCCCTGCGCGACCGCCAACGGCAGATAGCTGACCTGCATCTGCGGGTGCGCTGCTTCGACGGCATCGGCCAGTTCAAGCGCGGAACGGTGCGCGCCGCTTTGCGAGCGATAAAGCGAGGGATTCAGCGCGGCATCAAGTTCATGGTCCCAGGAAATGACCGCGCCGGTGGCTCCGGCGATGAACAGGAACACGGCAACGAACAGGCCGAACCAGCGATGCAGCAGGCCGAACAGGCGAAGGAGGGGCGCGGAGCTCATGGACGCACAGCAGATCTCGTCGAAACGGAAGTGCGAGCGATGGCTGGCGTCGAGGCAGGAGTATATCGAGAATAATTCTCATTTGCGAATACGCATTCTCGGTGCGATATCCTCGGTACGGAGAAATTCCTTGTCGCGCGGACCCGCAAAGGCGCTGCACTCAGCGAAAGAAATCGGTATGTCCGAATTCACCGTTGATTCCTTGCTGAAGACGCCGACCGTCGCGGTGCGCGACGTGTATTGCCGCGGCCATTGCCGGCACAAGAGCCCCGAGGAATGCACGAACGCCACACACTTGGTGTTCCCGTATCGCGGCGTCTATGTGCGTCACGTCGGCCGCGACGAGGCGGTGGCCGACGCCAGCCAAGTGCTGTTGTTCAACGCGCACGAAGGCTACAGCGTCAGTCATCCAATCGAGGGCGGCGATGCGAGCCTAGTGTTGGTTATCGACGAAAACATGTTGCGCGAACTCGCCCCGCATGCGTTGCACGATGGTGTGCCGCTGCGCTTTCGCAAACAGCGTCTGCGCATCGACGCACGCGCGCAGGCGCTCGTGGCGCTGCTGCGGCACAGCCTGCGCGAAGGCATCGCGGAGCCACTGGAAGCCGAAGGCCTCGCGTTGACGCTCGCGCAGCGCGCGCTTGGGCCGCGCACCGCGCATGCTGCGGCGGCCAGCGAAGGGCGTCAGCGTCTGGTTGATCGCGCCAAGCTCGTGCTGACCAGCGACCTTGCGCGGCGCTGGACACTGGGCGAGATTGCCGCGGAAGTCGGCGTGTCGCCGGTCTATCTCACGCAAAGCTTCCAGCAGGTCGAAGGCATGCCGCTGTACCGCTATCAACTGCGCTTGCGGCTGGCGCGCTCGCTCGATTTGATCGCGCGCTACGAAGACTTGGCCGCGTTGAGTCTCGAACTCGGTTTTTCCAGCCACAGCCATTTCAGCGCGGCGTTCCAGCAGACCTACGGCCGCACGCCGACGGAATTCCGCCAGGCCGCGCTGCGCAAGTCGGCCTGATTCCGGTCAAAAAAGCCCAAGTCGCTAAAGATTTCGACAGCGCCTAGCGCTGCCGGGTGGCGTAATGCGCTTGCCCGGACGTCGGGCGAATCTGAAGAGGAAAGCGTCATGACCACCAAGACTTGCGCGGCTTGCGACTACGAGCTCGACGCGAATGCGATTCAGGTCACGATCGGCGGCAAGACCGTCGAAGTGTGCTGCGAGGAATGCGCGCAGAAGCTCAAGGAAGCGCATGCGTCGGCGCAGGAGCAGGGCTGAGATCATGGGCGCCACGACTTCACCAAGCAAGCGCAGCGTGCGCACCGCATCGGGCAAGATCGCCTATGTCGAACAGGGCAGCGGTCCCGTTGCCCTGTTCGTACACGGGGTGCTGTTGAACGGCCATCTTTGGCGTCATCAGCTCGCGCATCTGTCCGATATCCGCCGCTGCATCGCGGTCGATCTGCTCGCGCATGGCGATACGGAGATCGTGCCCGAACAGGACGTTTCGGTGACGGCGAACGCGAACATGCTCGCGCAGTTTCTCGATGCGCTCGATATCGCACAAGTCGATCTGGTCGGCAATGACAGCGGCGGCGGCATCGCGCAGATCTTCGCGGCATTGCATCCGCAGCGTGTGCGCAGCCTGACCCTGACCGACTGCGACACGCACGACAACTGGCCGCCCGAAGCCTTCAAACCGTTCCTCGCGATGGCCGCGGACGGCGGTCTGCGCGGCGCGCTCGAGGCGATGTTGGCGGACAAGAGCGTCTATCGTTCACCCGACGCGCTTGGCCCGGCCTACGAACATGCTGAGCGATTGAGCGACGCGGATATCGATCTCTATCTGCAACCGTTCTTGCGTACACCGCAGCGACTGCGCGATTTCGAGCGTTTTCTCGCCGCGTTCGACAACAAGCACACGCGTGCGATCGAGAACCGGCTCAAGGCGCTCGCTGCGCCGACGCTGATCGTCTGGGGCACGGACGACATCTATTTCGACGTGCGCTGGTCACGTTGGCTCGCCGAAACGATTCCGGGAACACGCAAGCGTGTGGAATATGAAGGCGCGCGCATCTTTTTCCCCGAGGAGCGCTGGCAGGATTTCAATCGCGAATTGCGCGCGCACTGGCAGGCCGCGCTGCAGGAGGCGGTGTAGTGAATGCGGTGATCGATGAGATCACGTCCGCTCGAATCGGGTAAAATGGGTATTGGAGTCGGCCAGACAGTCGCGTCATTCGTTTCGAATGCCGAGGAAAGTCCGGGCTCCGCAGGGCAGGGTGCCAGGTAACTCCTGGGCGGCGTGAGCCGACGACCAGTGCAACAGAGAATAGACCGCCGATGGCCCGCAAGGGATCAGGTAAGGGTGAAACGGTGCGGTAAGAGCGCACCGCGCGCGGGGACAACGTCGCGCGGCACGGTAAACTCCACCCGGAGCAAGACCGAATAGCGGAGCATGGCGTGGCCCGCGTCGCTCCCGGGTAGGTTGCTTGAGCTCATCGGCGACGGTGAGCCTAGAGGAATGACTGTCCAACGACAAAACCCGGCTTACCGGCCGACTCTTTTTCTTCTCTTCTTTGCCGTCATCTGCGACGGTTGAAATCAGAACGCGGCCGTCGATGGTCGCGTTTTTCAATGAAAGCGGTCGTGGGCAGCTGCCTTTCGAACGCGTTTCCGGCGGCGCAGTCGCATTTTCTCGTGCACGCGCCGGGAACTATCGGCATTGTGCCGCCGTCCAATCGCCGCAGCCGGTTTGCGCCATTCGTGGGACGAGGGCGGACGAGCCGGCTAATTCCGTCGTCGATATGAATTGCCGCGTCGATCCGCCTGGGTTGGGGAAGCCTGCTTGAGTTGGATCGATCAAAGAGTGCTCCATGGACCTGACTCAACGTTTTGCCTCCCGTCGTTCACGCCTGCTCCTCGGTCTGGGGATGTGCGGGCTCGCGGCCGTCATCGCAGTGCCGTTTACGTTGAATCCGAGGCCGAAGAATCCGTTCATCCTGCGCCGCAGCCTGGAGACGGTGCTGGTGCAGCAGGGCGATCTCGTTCTGCCGGTGTCTGCTTCCGGCATATTCATCGAGAAAGGAAAGAAATTGCTTGCCTCGCCATCGTCGGGCACGGTGGAGGAGATCCTCGTTGCTCCCGGCACGATGGTGAAGAAGGGTGAGATCGTTTTCCGCCTGAGCAACAGCCGCCTCGCCGAGCAGGCACAGGCCGCGCGCGTCGCGCTGGAAAAGGCCAGCCTGGATCTCAAGGAAGCGGTGCTGAGCGAGAAGATCGAGGCAATGGCGCAGTTGAGCCGGCAGAAGGAGCTCGAACGCGCGCTGGCGATCGAAGTGCGCGAGCGCGACGCGGTGCGTCCGCTGATGGAGCGCGGCATCGTGTCGAAGCTGGAGATGGCGCGCGCGGATGCGAAGGTCGGCGGCTTGCGCTCGCAGATCGCCGAACAGAGCGATCGCGGCGCGCTCGCCCAGGACCTTGGCGCCTCGCGCATCGCGATCAAGGAGGAGGCGCTCAAGCAGGCCAAGGACGGTCTCGCGCTCGCCCAGCAGAAGCTCGACGAGCTCAAGGTGCAGAGTTCGGTCGATGGCCCCGTGCAGGACGTGTTCGTCGAACTCGGGCAGGCCGTCGCGCCGGGCGAAAAGCTGGCGCTCGTGTCGAGCAGCAACGACCTGATCGCTGCGCTGAAGATTCCGCAAAGCAAGGCGGCGTCGATCGCACACGGCAACGTGGCGACGCTGTACGTGCAGGGCAAAGTGGTCCGCGGCACCGTGGTGCGCATCGATCCGAAAGTGCGCGACGACACGGTGCAGGTTGATATCGCCCCGAGCGAGCCGCTGCCGTTCGGCGTGCGCGCCGCCGAGTCGCTGAGCGGCGACATCGAAGGCGCGCCGACGAGCGAAGCGCTCTACGTCGAGCGGTCCGACGACATTCTGCCGTTCAAGGAAAATGATCTATATCTGCTCAGCGGCAATGAGTTGCGCCGCCATCGCGTGCAATTCGGCGCGGTGTCCGGTAAGTACGTCGAGATTCGTTCGGGTGCAAGGCCCGGGGATCGTTTCGCGATCGGTCTCGATCATGCGTTGTATAGCAAAGCGACGTTGACCGTGGCTGACTGACCGCGCTGCCGGTGCAGCCGAATCCGCGCACGAATTCGGCTAAAAATTTCCACTTGTATCCTTTTATATTTTTATAATCTGCGCAAGTCGGCGGCGGAGACGGTCACGGCCGGCCGAAAGCCTGGTTACGGACGGCGTCGCAGTCGACGCGGCGTTTGGAAGAAAACTTGCGTGAATTCAATCACCTTTTGTCGCTTCCTCAGAAAGCGCACGAAATAGTCACAAATCCCTGCGCTTCTCCTTGATCTGCAAAGCAATTTTTCCTTGACAGCCCTATGTGACGCCGATATTGTGGCGGTCAGTGGGATTTCGTGGTTTTTTGTGGGAATTCGCAGATCATGTTTCAAGGCGAAACCGCCGTCACGCTGGATGACAAAGGTCGATTGGCGCTTCCTACCGCCTATCGCGACCTGATTGCGTCTGCGTGCGCGAACCGCCTCGTGTTCACCTACAACCCATTCGAGCACGGCTGCCTCTGGCTGTTTCCGCAGGTCGAGTGGGAAAAGGTGCGCGATCAGGTCAACGCGCTGTCGAGCGTCAAGCGTGTGCATCGCGATCTGCAGTTGAAGCTGGTCGGCGCGGCCGCGCAGGTCGAGCCCGACGGCAGCGCACGTGTGCTCGTTCCGGCGAGCCAGCGTGCCGCGGCTGGCATCGAGAAGCGCGCGATCCTGCTCGGCATGAACGCGAAATTCGAATTGTGGAGTGAGCAGGCGCATCTGAACAAGATTCGCCAGACCATCGGCGAGGGCGATCTCTCCGATGAAATGCTGGATTTGAAGCTGTGAGTGGATCAACCGCATGCGCCCGAACGACGATGAGTGAAGAAGGCGCAGCGGCGGGACCGGCCCACCTGCCGGTGATGTTGAACGAAGCGGTGCAGGGATTGCGTGTGCGCATCGATGGAACCTACCTCGACGGAACGTTCGGCCGCGGCGGACATGCGCGCGCCGTGCTTGCGCAACTGGGGCCCGACGGAAGACTTCTGCTGATGGATCGCGATCCGACCGCGGTGGCGCATGCGCGCGCCGAATTCGGCAGCGATGCGCGGGTGCTGATCCGCCACGGCAACTTCGCCGATCTCGGCGAATGGGAAGCGACGGCGCAGGGGCTCGACGGTGTGCTGCTCGATCTCGGCGTGTCTTCGCCGCAGCTCGACGAAGCCGAACGCGGATTCAGTTTCCGCGCCGACGCGCCGCTCGACATGCGCATGGACACGAGCAGCGGAATGAGCGCGGCGGATTTTCTCGCGACGGCGGACGAGAAGGAGATAGCAGACGTGTTGTGGCAATACGGCGAAGAACGCATGAGTCGGCGCATCGCGCGCGCGATCGTCGAGCGTCGCCGCACGGCTCCGATCACGCGCACGCTCGAACTCGCCGAGCTGATCGAACGCACGATCGGCCGCCGCGAGGCCGGCAAACATCCGGCCACGCGCAGTTTCCAGGCCTTGCGCATCTGCGTGAACGGCGAGCTCGATGCCGTCGACCGCGGCCTGCGCGCCGCAGTGGACCACCTCAAGCCGGGCGGCCGTCTCGCCGTGATCAGCTTCCATTCGCTCGAAGACCGCGCGGTCAAGCAATTCCTGCGCGACGAGTCGCAACTGCCGCCGACGCGCCGCGGCCTGCCGCCGCCGATGGCGAAAGCGCTGCGCCTGCAGACGATCGGCGGCGCGCAGTTCCCGTCCGCCGAGGAAACCGCGGCCAATCCGCGCGCCCGCAGCGCGGTGTTGCGCGTGGCGGAGAAATTGCCATGAAGGGCTGGATGAACGCCGCGCGCATGATTGGCTACTTCGTCATCCTCGTCCTGCTTGCGGGCGTGATCGGCTGTGCGTTCGGCGTCGTCTACACGCGCCAGGAAAGCCGTCGTTTGTTCACCGAATACAACGAGCTGAGCAAGGAGCGCGACCGTCTCAACTACGAATTCGGTCGGCTCGAACTCGAGCGTGCGACCAAGGCCGAGATCAACGGCATCGAGAAAGTCGCGCGCGGCGATCTCGGCATGATCTCGCCGAGCCCCGCGAACACGGTGGTGATCAAGCGATGACCAAGCGCGAATTGTTCCAATTCGACTTCCCGGCGCTGCGCGCGCAACGCGAAGCGCCGCCGGCGGGCGCGGTGCCGAAGAGCGCTGCCGAGCGCGGCGCGAAGCGCTGGTTCGATTTCGTCGGCGGCGACCGCTCAAGCGTGCGGCCGCGCCAGACCACGGTCAATCTCAAGCGCCGACTCGCGGTCGTGCTGATGATCCTCGCTCTCGCCGGCGCCGCGCTGATCGTGCGCGCGATCGACCTGCAGTGGGTCAGCAAGGATTTCTATCTCGACCAGGGCGACCAGCGCTACGTGCGCGATCTCAAGATCGACGCACCGCGCGGCACGATCTTCGACCGCAACGGCAATCCACTCGCGGTGTCGACGCCGGTCGCTTCGATCTGGGCCGATCCGTCGACGTTGAAAGATCACATGGACCGGATTCCCGAGCTGGCCAAAGCGCTCGGTGTCGACGCCAACGCGCTCGCGCAGAAGATCACGCAGCGCGCGGACAAGCAGTTCGTCTATCTCGTGCGCCATCTCGACCCTGATCGCGCCGACGCGATCCTCAAGCTCGGCATCCCGGGCGTGGACAAACAGCCGGAGTTCCGCCGCTTCTATCCGAATGGCGAAGTGACCGCGCACATTCTCGGCAAGACGGACATCGACGACCGCGGCTCCGAGGGTCTCGAGCTCGCGTTCAACGAATATCTGACCGGCAAGCCGGGCAGCAAGAGTGTGATTCGCGACCTGCACGGGCGCGCGGTCGAAAGCTACGACGTCGATCTCGACGTGCCGCCGAAGCCGGGCCAGGATTTGACCTTATCGATCGATAAGAACATCCAGTACCTCGCCTACCGCGCACTGATGCAGGCGATCAAGGATCATCGCGCGGTCTACGGTTCGATTGTCGTGCTCGACGTGACCAACGGTGAGATTCTCGCCATGGTCAACCAGCCGTCGTTCAATCCGAACGCGCAGAACGGCGGCAATATCCCGTCGGCGGATCTGCTTAGCCACATGCGTAACCGCGCGGCTACCGACGTGGTCGAGCCCGGCTCGACGATGAAGGCGGTCACCATTGCTGCGGCGCTCGAAAGCGGCAAGTGGAAGCCGGATTCGAAGGTCGACACGAATCCCGGCACGTGGCAGCACTACGATCACATCGTCCACGATCACCGCAACGTCGGTTTGCTGACGGTGACGGGCGTGATCACGCATTCGTCCAACGTCGGCGCCGCGAAGATCGGCGCGTCGCTGTCGCGCGACCAGATGTGGGATATGTTCCACCGCTTCGGTTTCGGCGAAACGACCGGTTCGGGCTTCACCGGCGAGTCGCCGGGAAATCTGCCGATCGCCAAGCGCTGGGGCCCGGTCGAACAGGACACGATTTCCTACGGCTACGGCTTGTCGGTGACGCCGCTGCAGCTCGCGCGCGCCTACGCCGCGTTCGCCAACGGCGGCGTTCTGCACACGCCGACGTTCGTCAAGGGCGGCGGTGACGAAGGCAAGCGTGTCGTCGACAAAAAAATCGCCGACGAAGTCGTCGCGATGCTGCGCACGGTCATCGCGCCGGACAGCACCGCGCCGAAAGCCGCGGTGCCGAATTATTACGCCGGCGGCAAGACGGGCACCTCGCATATCGCCGCGAACGGCGGCTATCGCAACGTCTACAACTCGGTGTTCGTGGGCTTCGTTCCCGCGACCAATCCGCGCCTCGTCGCCGCGATCGTCATCTCCGGCGCAACCGGCACGGACATCGTGCAATACATGGGCGGCACCGTGGCGGCGCCGGCGTTCAGCCAGGTGATGCAAGGCGCGCTGCGTCTGCTCGATGTGCCGCCGGACAATGTGAAGAACTGGTACACGGGCGGTCCCGGCCCCGACCCGTTGGCGGCGCCCTTGCAACAGCCGCTCGATCCTGCGAACGACCCGTCCATCGTGGGCGAAATCGAGTCGGCCGATCCATGAGCCCCAAGGCGCGCCCACTCTCCGAACTGCTCGCCGGCATCGCGCCGGCGGACGCGCTTGCAGCGTCCGGCGACATCGTCGTGCGCGGCCTCGCGCTCGATTCGCGTCGCGTACGCGAAGGCGACGCGTTCTTCGCGCTCGCCGGGACCACGGCGCACGGCATCACGTTTGCGCCGAAGGCGGTCGCGAGCGGTGCGGTCGTCGTACTCGCTGAGAACACCGAAAGCGCACGTCCGATGTTGACGGAAAAAGGCACGGTGGGCGTGCCCGAAATCTGGATCGACGGCTTGCACGATCAAGTCGGCGAAATCGCCGCACGCTTCTTCGACCGTCCGTCGCAATCGCTGCGCGTGATCGGTGTGACCGGCACGAACGGCAAGACCTCGATTGTGCAATTGCTCGCCGGCGCGCTGCAGAGTCTTGGCGCGCGCGCGGCGACGATTGGCACACTCGGTGCGGGCCTCGTCGGCGCGATTCACGAAGGCGAGCGCACGACGCCCGACGCGATCAGCGTGCAGGCGCTGCTCGCTGAATTCCGCGACGCCGGCGCCAGCCACGTCGCGATGGAAGTCTCTTCGCATGCGGTCGCACAGGGCCGGGTGAACGCGGTGACGTTCGACGTCGCCGCGTTCACCAATCTGACTCGCGATCACCTCGACTATCACGGCACGATGGAAGCCTACGGCGCGGCCAAAGCCAAGCTGTTCGCCTGGCCGAACCTGCGCGCGGCGGTGATCAATATCGACGATGCGTTTGGACGCCGACTCATGGCGAACTTGCCGCAAGCCGTGCGGGGTCTGAGCTACAGCGTCGACAATGCCGAAGCCGCGATTGTTGCGACGAACGTGCGCACGAGTGGCGACGGACTGAATTTTCACCTGCGCACGCCGTGGGGCGAGGGCGACATCGCGACGAGTCTGCTCGGCCGCTTCAATGTTGCAAACCTGCTCGCCGTCGCCGGCTGCCTCGGCGCGCTCGGCTGCGGCTTCGCGCAGATTCGCGATGCGCTGACGTCGGCGCAGCCGGTCATCGGTCGCATGAATCGCCTCGGCGGCGGCGCTGCGCCGCTCGTCGTCGTCGATTACGCGCACACGCCCGACGCGCTCGAACAAGCGCTGACGAACCTGCGCGCGCACTGCGAAGGTGCGCTGATCTGCGTGTTCGGCGCCGGCGGCGAGCGCGACCAAGGCAAGCGCCCGCAGATGGCGGCGATCGCCGAGCGTCTGGCCGATCGTGTCATCGTCACCGACGACAATCCGCGCGGCGAGAACGGCGATACGATCGTGGCGCAGATCGTCGCCGGTTTCGTCCATCGCGAGAGCGTCGTCGTGCAGCGTGACCGCGCGCAGGCGATCGCGCTTGCAATGCGCGAGGCCAAGGCGGGCGATGTCGTGTTGATCGCCGGCAAAGGCCACGAGCCGTACCAGGAGGTCGCCGGAATCAAGCATCCGTTCGACGATCTCGCCGTCGCGCGCAAGGCGCTGGAGGCGCGCGCATGATCCTGCGCCTTTCCGAAATCGCCCTGTGGACGCGCGGCACGCTGCGCGGCAAGGACCTCATGGTGCGCGGCATCGCCACCGACACGCGCCAGCCGATGCCCGGCGCGCTGTTCATCGCACTGAAGGGCGACAATTTCGACGGCCACGATTTCGTCGACGCGGCGAAGCAGGCGGGCGCGATCGCGCTGCTCGTCGCGCGGCCGCTGGAGAGCGATCTGCCGCAAGTTGTCGTGCCCGACACGCTGCTCGCGCTCGGCGATCTCGCCAGCCATGCGCGTGCGCAACATCGCGCGCGCGTCGTCGGCATCACCGGCTCGAACGGCAAGACCACGGTGAAGACGCTCGTCGCTTCGATCCTCGCGCTGCACGGCAAGACTCACGTCAACGCCGGCAATTTCAACAACGAGATCGGCCTGCCGCTGTCGCTGCTCGCGATGCCCGACGACACGCAGTACGCCGTGCTCGAAATGGGTGCGGGCAAGCCGGGCGACATCGAATATCTGGCTGCCATTGCGCGGCCCGAAATCGGCCTCGTCAACAACATCGGCCCGGCGCATCTTGAGCGCATGGGCTCGCTCGAAGGGATCGCCGAGACCAAGGGCGCGCTCTATGCCGCACTGCCCGCGTACGGCGCGGCGGTGATCAACGCCGATGAGACATTTGCCACTTTGTTTACCAGTATGAACCGCGCCGAACGGGTGATTCGCTTCGGCCTCGACACGTCTGCCGACGTAGGCGCAGACATTCGCAAGCTCGGCACCGAATCGCAGTTCGCGCTGCGCACGCCGGTCGGCAACGTGGACATCGCGCTGCCGCTGCCGGGCCGCCACAACGTTTCCAATGCGCTCGCGGCGGCATCGATCGCGCTCGCGCTCGACGTGCCGCTGGCGACGATCAAGGAGGGGCTCGAGAGCGCGCCGACAGTCAAAGGCCGTCTCGTGCGCCACGCGATGCCCGGCGGCTGGACCCTGATCGACGACAGCTACAACGCCAACCCGGCCTCGACCGCTGCGGCGATCGCGATGCTGGTGCAGGAACTCGCAGAAGCGTGGCTCGTCCTCGGCGACATGCGCGAACTGGGGCCGCAGGCGCGCGAGCTGCATGCGCAGATCGGCGCGCTGGCCAAGCGCAGCGGCATCGCCTGGTTGTACACGGTCGGTGACCTCGCGCGCGCGGCAACCGCGGCGTTCGGCGAAGGTGCGCAGCATTTTGCCGATCAGGAATTGCTGACCCGCGCGCTTGCTGAGCAGGTGCGCGCCGGTGTGAATGTTCTCGTCAAAGGCTCGCGCGGCTCGGCGATGGATCGCATCGTCAAGACCTTGCTCGATGGAGCGAACAAGAACGGCAATGGAGGGACGCGCCATGCTGCTTGAGCTTGCGGACCTCCTGCGCGGCAACCTCAACGCGCTGCATCTGTTCCAGTACCTGACCTTCCGCACGATCATGGCGACGCTGACCGCGCTGTCCTTTTCGTTGTTGGCGGGCCCTGCGGTGATCCGCAAACTCGCCGAGATCAAAGCCGGCCAGGTTGTGCGCAGCGACGGTCCGCAGACACATCTGGCCAAGGCCGGCACACCGACGATGGGCGGTGCGCTGATCCTGCTCGCGGTCGCACTGTCGACACTGCTGTGGATGGATCTGAGCAACCGCTACGTCTGGATCGTGTTAGGTGTGACGCTCGCGTTCGGTGCGATCGGCTTCTACGACGACTACAAGAAAATCGTGCTGAAGAACAGCGCCGGTCTCGCCGCGCGTTGGAAATATCTGTGGCAGTCGGTGTTCGCACTGCTGGTCGCGTTCGCGCTGTATCGCACCGCGCAGACGCCGGCCGAGACCTCGCTGTACGTGCCGCTGTTCAAGCAGGTCGCGGTTCCGCTCGGTGTGTTCTTCGTCGTGATCGCCTATTTCATGATCACCGGATTTTCCAATGCGGTGAACCTGACCGACGGCCTCGATGGCCTCGCGATCATGCCAAGTGTGCTCGTGGTGACTGCGCTCGGCGCGTTCGCCTATCTGGCCGGCAACAAGGTGTTCTCCGAATATCTCGGCATTCCGTCGATTCCCGGTGCGGGCGAGCTGGCGATCTACTGCGGCGCGCTGGCCGGCGCCGGATTGGGATTCCTCTGGTTCAACGCCTATCCCGCGCAGGTGTTCATGGGCGACGTCGGCGCGTTGGCGATCGGCGCGGCGCTCGGCACGCTCGCGGTGATCGTGCGCCAGGAAATCGTGTTGCTCGTCATGGGCGGTGTGTTCGTGATGGAAACCGCCTCGGTGATGCTGCAGGTGGCGAGCTTCAAGCTCACCGGCAAGCGCATCTTCCGCATGGCGCCGATCCATCATCACTTCGAACTCAAGGGCTGGCCCGAGTCGCGCGTGATCGTGCGCTTCTGGATCATCAGCGTCGTGCTCGTACTGATCGGCCTTGCCACGTTGAAGGTGCGCTGATGAGCCAAGCCAAGCGCATCGACGACACTCTCGGCAGATACGACATCGGCCTGATCGTGCTCACGGGCGCGCTCGCCGCGTTCGGTCTGATCATGGTCGCGTCGAGTTCGATCGCGATCAGCCCGGGCGGGCCGTTCTACTACGCGATCCGCCATGCCGTATTCCTCGCGCTTGGCCTGTGCCTCGCCATTGCCGTCATGCGCACGGAGCTGGAATGGTTCGAGCGCAACGCGTTCCTGCTGCTCCTCGTGGCCGTGCTGCTGTTGTTGCTGGTCTTCGTTCCGGGTCTCGGCAAGCGCATCAACGGTGCGCGCCGCTGGATCACGCTCGGCATCTCCAACTTCCAATCGGTCGAGGCGGTGAAGCTGTTCTTCATCATCTATCTGTCGAGCTACCTCGTGCGCCATCAGGAAGCCGTGCAGACCAAGCTGTTCGGCGTGATCAAGCCCCTCGGCGTCGCCGGCGTGCTCGTGGTGCTGTTGCTCGCGCAGCCGGACTTCGGCTCGTCCGCGCTGATCATCGCGGTCACCGTCGGCATGATCTGGCTCGGCGGCGCGCGCATGCGCAACCTCGTTTATCTGTCGGTCCCGCTGCTGCCGGTGATCGCCTGGGTGGCAATGACCTCGGATTATCGCGTCAAACGACTCACCTCGTTCCTCAATCCCTGGGCCGATCCGTTCAAGGACGGCTTCCAGTTGACCCAGGCGCTCATCGCGATCGGTCGCGGCGAGTGGCTGGGCGTCGGCCTCGGCGGCTCGGTGCAGAAGCTCTACTACCTGCCCGAAGCGCACACCGATTTTATCCTCGCGGTGGTCGGCGAAGAATTCGGCTTCGTCGGCATTGTGCTCGTGCTGACCCTGTTCGCGTTGCTTGTCGGCCGCGGCCTGATGCTCGGCATGAAGGCGATCGAACTGCGCCAGCGCTTCGCCGGCTATTGCGCGTTCGGCGTGTCGCTCTGCATCGGCTTGCAGGCGCTCGTCTCGGTCGGCGTCAACATGGGCGTCTTACCGACCAAGGGCCTCACCTTGCCGCTCATCAGCTCAGGCGGTTCGAGCGTGATGATGACCTGCGTGATGATCGGCTTCCTGTTGCGCATCAGCTACGAAGTCAGCCGCGCCGAGCGCATCCGCGATGCGAACCTGATCGAGCCGCGCGATCTGATCGGAGCGCCGGCATGAACGCGGCGACCTCTCCCGTGCTGATCATGGCTGGCGGCACCGGCGGCCATATCTTTCCTGGCATCGCCGTCGCGAAAGAGCTCGCGGCGCGCGCCGTGCCCGTGCTCTGGCTCGGCAGCGAAGGCGGTCTGGAAACCAAGCTCGTACCGCAGGCTGGCATCGAATTGAAGACGATCGCGATCTCGGGCGTGCGCGGCAAAGGTGTCGCCGCATTGCTCGCGGCGCCGCTGAAAATCGTGCGCGCGGTGGTTGCCGCGTGGAAACTGATTGGCGCCCTGCGCCCGCACAGCGTGCTGTCGATGGGCGGCTACGTGGCCGGCCCCGGCGGCATTGCGGCATGGCTGCGCGGCGTGCCGCTGATCGTGCACGAGCAGAACAGCATCGCCGGCGCGACCAATCGCATCCTGTCGCGTTTCGCCAAGAAGCGCCTTTGCGGGTTTGCCGGCGCATTGCCGCACGGCGAATGGGTCGGCAATCCCGTGCGCGCGGACATCGCCGCGCTGCCCGCGCCGGCGCAGCGGTTTGCCGGCCGCGAGGGCACGGCGCGTCTGCTCGTGCTCGGCGGCAGCCAGGGTGCGCAGGCACTCAACACGCGTGTGCCGCAGGCGCTGGCGATGATGCCAGCCGAACGTCGGCCGCAGGTGCGTCATCAGTGCGGCGCGAAGCTCGCCGACGCGGCGCGTGCGGCGTACGCGCAGGCCGGTGTCGAGGCGAACGTCGAGCCGTTTATCGAGAACATGGCCGAGGCGTACGCGTGGGCGGACTTCATCGTCTGCCGCGCCGGTGCGCTGACCCTCGCGGAATTGGCCGCGGCGGGCGTCGGCAGCCTGCTGATTCCGTTCCCGTTCGCGGTGGACGATCACCAGACCCGCAACGCGCAAAGCATGGTTGCGGCAAATGCGGCGGTATTGGTGCCCGAATCGGAGGCAAGCGCCGAGCGCATTCGCAACGAACTCGATCGCGCGTTGCCGGATCGTGCCCGGCTGCTCGCCATGGCCGAAGCTGCGCGCACGCTCGCCAAACCGCGTGCGACCGCGCAGATCGCCGACCTTTGCCTGCAGGTAACCGCATGACCCCGCAGATCGCCCACGCCACGTCGGATTGGATTCGCGAATCCTCGCGCCGCGTGCATTTCGTCGGCATCGGCGGCGCCGGCATGAGCGGCATCGCCGAGGTGCTGCACAACCTTGGTTACAAGGTCACCGGCTCGGACAAGGCCGACTCGGCGGTAACGCGGCATCTGTCCGCGCTCGGCATCAAGATCCACAAGGCGCACAAGGCGAGCAATGTCGACAAAGTCGATGCCGTCGTCGTCTCCACTGCGATCAAGGCCGATAATCCCGAAGTCGTCGCCGCGCGCGAACGCCGCCTGCCGGTGATGCCGCGCGCCGAGATGCTTGGCGAGCTGATGCGCTTCCGCCGCGGCATCGCCGTCGCCGGCACGCACGGCAAGACAACGACGACGAGTCTCGTCGCCTCGGTGCTCGCCGAAGGCGGTCTCGATCCGACGTTTGTGATCGGCGGCCAACTGCTTGCCGCTGGCACCCATGCGCGCCTCGGCACGGGCGACTATCTCGTTGCCGAAGCCGATGAGAGCGACGGTTCGTTCTTGATGCTCAATCCGGTGATTGCGATTGTCACCAACATCGACGCCGATCATCTGGAGAACTACGGCGGTGACTTCGCCCAGGTGAAGAAGGCGTTCGACGACTTCCTGCATCGCCTGCCGTTCTACGGCGTTGCCGTGCTCTGCATCGACGATGCCGAAGTCGCGGAGCTAGCGAGCACGACGACGCGCCGCATGCTGACCTACGGCATCGACAAGGCCGCCGACGTGCGTGCGAGCCGCATCGCGCAGGACGGCCGCCGCATGCGCTTCGATCTGCATCTGCCCGAACAGAAGAAGCCGATCACGGTCAGCTTGAATCTGCCGGGCCTGCACAACGTCAAGAACGCGCTCGCCGCGGCCGCCGTGGGTTGGCAGCTCGGCGTCGACGCCAAGGCGATCGCGACCGCGCTGGAAAACTTCCAGGGTGTCGGCCGCCGTTTCCAGATGCGCGGTGAAATCGCGCTCGACAAGGGTAAGGCGCTGCTCGTTGACGACTACGGTCATCATCCGCGCGAACTCGCGGCGGTGTTCGCGGCCGCGCGCGGCGGTTGGCCGGAACGCCGCCTTGTCGTCGCGTTCCAGCCGCATCGCTACACGCGTACGCGCGATCTGCTCGACGACTTCGCCAACGTGCTCAGCGACACCGACGTGCTCGTGCTGACTGAGGTCTATCCCGCCGGCGAGGCGCCGATCGCGAATGCCGACGGCCGCGCGCTCGCGCGTGCGGTGCGCGCGCGCAACAAGGTCGTGCCGGTGCTCGTCGAGCATCCGCGCGATCTGAAAACCATATTGCCGGGCCTGCTGCGCGACGGCGATCTCGTTCTCGTCATGGGCGCGGGCGATATCGGCGCGGCGGTGGGCGAGTTGGCCGCGCTCGCGCCAGCCAAGGTAAAGAAATCCAAAAGTGGAAAAGTAAAGTAATGCGCATTGCAGACGCCAAACAATTCGGCCGGGTCGCTGTCGTCATGGGCGGCGTCAGCGCCGAGCGCGAGGTTTCGCTCGACTCCGGCCGCAACGTGCTCGCCGCGCTGAAGGCGCGCGGCGTCGATGCGCAGGCGATCGACGGCATTCCGGCCCTCCTTGATGCGCTGCGCGCGGGTCACTTCGCGCGTGTGTTCAACATCCTGCACGGCGGCGACGGCGAGGACGGCGTGCTGCAGGGCGCGCTGAAATCGCTGCGCGTGCCGGTGACCGGCTCGGGCGTGCTCGGTTCGGCGCTGACCCTCGACAAGATTCGCACCAAACAGGTATGGCAGGCGGTCGGTTTGCCGACGCCGCGCTATGTGCGTTTCGCCAAAGGTGGCGATATCCATGCCGCGATCGCGCAGCTTGGCCTGCCGGTCGTAGTGAAGCCCTCCCACGAAGGCTCGAGCGTCGGCATCACGCGCGTGCGCAAGGAGGCGGATTTCGCTGGCGCCGTCGAGCTGGCGGCGCGCTACGACGGCGAACTCGTCGTTGAGGAATTGATCGAGGGCGACGAATTCACCGTCGGCATCCTGCAGGGCGAGGCGCTACCGTCGATCCGCATCGTGCCGAAGGGCGAGTTCTACGACTATCACGCCAAATACGTTTCCGACGAAACGCAATACATCTGCCCGGGCCTGGACGAGACCGGCGAGCGCGAGATTCGCGATCTCGCCCTGAGCGCATTCAATGCGGCCGGCTGCTCGGGCTGGGGTCGCGTCGATGTCATGCGCGATCGCGCCGGCAAGTTCTACCTGCTCGAAGTCAACACGACGCCGGGCATGACCAGCCACTCGCTCGTGCCGAAAGCCGCGCGCGCAGTCGGCATCGAGTTCGAGGAGCTGTGCTGGCGCATTCTGGAAACGAGCTTCGACGGCGAGGTGGGGCGGCACACATGAACCGCACCGTCCTCAAACTCTTCGCCTGGGTGATCGCGCTGACCTTGATCGGCCTGCCGATTGTCGGTGTGCTCAACGGCTGGTTCGCGCAGGATCGCTGGCCGATCCGCAACCTACAGGTCGAGGCGGAGTTCAACCACGTCGGCGCGGAGCAGATTCGCGCGGCGACGAAGAGCTATCTGGGCACCGGATTCTTCGCGCTCAAGCTCGAGGATCTGCGCGCGTCGGTCGCGGCGCTGCCGTGGGTTGAGCATGTCGAAGTGCGCAAGCGCTGGCCGGACACGATCGAGATGCGCGTACTCGAGCAGCAGCCGTTCGCGCGCTGGGGCAATAAGCGCTTGGTCGGGCGCAGCGGGCAGTTGTTCGAGGCACCGGGCACCGAGGCCATCCAGGGTTTGCCGCAGCTCTCCGGTCCCGATGCCGCGCTTGCGGACGTCATCGACTTTTACCAGAAGACGCTGACCACGCTCAGCGGCAGTGGTCTGGCGCTGGCTGGCGTGAGCCTGTCGCCGCGCGGAAGCTGGACGATCAGCCTCGTCGACGGTTCGGAAATTCTGCTCGGCCAGGGCGACGTCGACGACAACCTCAAGCGCTTCCTCGACGTGTTCCCGCGCCTGGCCGCGGGCCGCGGCACGAATGCGTTCGCGCGCGTCGACCTGCGTTACGCGAACGGCTTCGCGATCCGCTGGCTCGCCACGGCGCCTACACCGCCGCCCGACAAACCCGCGCCGGCCAAGCCGTCGCCGCAAACCAATGCACAGGCTGTCTGGATGGATGGCTTTTCGCCCTTGGTCTTCCGCCTCTCGCCCCTCGGGATCCGCACATGACCCGCCCAGAGTATTTCTCCATGAAGCACAAAGCCGAAAAATCCCTGATCGTCGGTCTCGACGTCGGCACCTCGAAGGTCGTGGCGATCGTCGGCGAGTACGCACCGGGCGAGCCGGTCGAAATCATCGGCATCGGTTCGCACACCTCGCACGGGTTGAAGCGCGGTGTCGTCGTCGACATCGAGTCGACGGTGCAGTCGATCCAGCGTGCGGTCGAGGAGGCCGAACTGATGGCCGGCTGCGAGATCCGCTCGGTCTACGCGGGAATCAGCGGCAGCCACATTCTGGGCCGCAACTCGCACGGCACGGCGCCGATCCGCGAGCGCGAAGTCACCCAGGGCGACATCGACCACGTACTCGACGCGGCCTGTGCGGTGGCGATCCCGGCCGACCAGCGCGTGCTCTATAAAGAGCCGCAGGAGTTCGTCATCGACGGCCAGGAGGACATCCGCCATCCGATCGGTATGAGCGGCGTGCGCCTCGAAGCGAACGTGCACATCGTCACCGGGGCGGTCAGCGCGGCGCAAAACATCACCAAGTGCGTGAACCGCTGCGGCTTGCAGGTGGACGATCTGATTCCGGGCGCGATTGCGTCGAGCAAGGCGATCCTTGTCCAGGACGAGCGCGAGCTCGGCGTCTGTCTCGTCGACATCGGCGCGGGCACGACCGACATTTCGATCTTCACCCAGGGCGCGATCCGCCACACCGCGAGCCTGCCGATCGGCGGCGATCAGGTGACCAACGACATCGCCCAGGGCTTCCGCACGCCGACCGCGCATGCCGAAGAGATCAAGGTCAAGTACGCCTGCGCGCTGGCTCAGCTCGCGCACGCGGAGGAAACGATTCAGGTGCCGTCTGTCGGCGACCGTCCGCCGCGCCGCCTCGCGCGGCAGACGTTGGCCGAGTGGGTGCAGCCGCGCTATGAGGAGTTGTTCGGCATGGTCCAGGCCGAACTGCGCCGCTCGGGCTACGAGTCGCTCGTCGCGGCCGGCATCGTCCTGACCGGCGGTGGTTCGAAGATGGAAGGCGTCATCGAACTGGCCGAGGAAGTGTTCCATCTGCCCGTGCGCGTGGGTTTGCCACAGCACGTCACCGGTCTCGCTGACGTGGTCAGCAATCCGATTCACGCGACCGGTGTCGGCTTGCTGCTTTACGGCAGCCGGCAGGACGGCATGACCCGCACGGCCGGGAGTTCTGTCGCCGGCAATGTCGGCAATTTCTGGGGGAAGGTGAAGCAGTGGGTGAAAGGGGAGTTTTGAGCAACACCATCCCCACCCAACCTTCCCTTGAAGGGGAGGGCTCAAGAAAAAAGCGGTACGCACGGAAGCGTGTCGCGGATCCGAAACGGATCCATTCGTTGCGGCGGGCATGTGCCTGTCTGTCGCAAAGCCGGGATGACGCGGAGCGTCTGGCCGGTGATCGATAACTACATGTAACAAAGCCAACTAGCGGAGGTAAGGGATATGTTTGAACTCGTTGAAAAACTCGCGCCGAATGCGGTCATCAAAGTCATCGGCGTCGGCGGTGGCGGCGGTAACGCCGTCCATCACATGGTCCAATCCAACATCGAAGGCGTGGACTTCGTCTGCGCGAACACCGATGCCCAGGCGCTGAAGAACTCCGGCGCGAAAATCACGCTGCAGCTCGGCGGCAACGTGACTAAGGGTCTCGGCGCGGGCGCGAATCCGGAAGTCGGCCGCCAGGCCGCGCTCGAGGATCGCGAGCGCATCGTGGAAATCCTCACCGGTGCCGACATGGTGTTCATCACCGGCGGTATGGGCGGCGGCACGGGTACCGGTGCGGCGCCGGTCGTGGCGCAGCTCGCCAAGGAGCTTGGCATCCTCACCGTTGCGGTCGTGACTAAGCCGTTCCCGTTCGAAGGTCGCCGCCGCATGCAGGTGGCGATGAAGGGCATCGAGGATCTGTCGCAGTACGTCGACTCGCTGATCACCGTGCCGAACGAGAAACTGCTTTCCGTGCTCGGCCACGAAGTGACTCTGCTGTCGGCGTTCAAGTCGGCCAATGACGTGCTGCTCGGTGCAGTGCAGGGCATCGCCGACCTGATCACCCGTCCGGGCCTGATCAACGTCGACTTCGCCGACGTGCGCACGGTCATGTCCGAGATGGGCATGGCGATGATGGGCACCGGTATCGCCCGCGGCGACGACCGCGCGGTTGCGGCGGCCGAGGCGGCGATCAACAACCCGCTGCTCGAGGACGTGAACCTGTCCGGCGCCTGCGGCATCCTCGTCAACGTCACCGCCGGTATGAACCTGACCATGCGCGAGTTCGACGAGATCGGCCAGGTCGTGCATCAGTTCGCTTCGGAAGATGCGACGGTGGTCATCGGCACCGCGCTTGATCAGGAGCTGCAGGACAACGTCCGCGTCACCGTCGTCGCCACCGGTCTCAACCGCAACGTAGCGCGCCAGACCGCGCGGCGCGAGGAGCCGATGGTCGCCGCGCGGCCGCAGCCGGTGTCGTTCAAGCGCACGGGCACGGACAACTGGCCGGTGCATGACGACTACATCCAGCCGGTGCGCAGTGCGGCGCCGCGCGTGGCCGCGGTCGAAACCGCGCCGGTGGCCGATGCCCAGGTCGACTATCTGGATATTCCGGCCTTCCTGCGCCGCCAGGCGGACTGAGGAGAGGGCTCCCGAGCTCTCCCTGGCGCTCCTCCGTTCGCCGCCCGGGGCTCGCCCCTCGGGCCGCGCACGCGCGGTGCGTGAACCTTGCACTGCGTAAATGTGCGGCCTTGATGTACGTTACGCGACGGCACAGTCGCGTAACGAATCCTTAATGGCGTTCCGCTCGCCTAGGTTGAACCCAGCGGCCGCTGCTATTATCTAAGGATGGATGTCTCCCGTGTTGCGTGAAAGCAACAGCCGTCGGGTTTTTACATCGTTTTACTTTGCGCGGCAGTATCGGTGTGTTAGGATTCCTGCCGTTTTTGTCCGCTCCTGCCCCAGGGGTTATAAGAAAAATGATCAAACAACGTACGCTCAAAAATGTCATCCGGGCGACGGGTGTTGGTCTTCATACGGGCGAGAAGGTTTATATGACGCTGCGTCCTGCGGCTGTCGACACCGGCATCGTCTTTCGCCGCGTGGACCTTGCGCAGCCGATGGAGATTCGCTCCCGCAGTGAAAACATCGGTGACACGCGCCTCTCCAGCACCCTTGTTAAAGACGGCGTCCGCATCGCGACCGTCGAACACCTTCTCTCCGCTTTCGCCGGCCTCGGCATCGACAACGCGTATGTCGATCTGTCCGCGCCGGAAGTGCCGATCATGGACGGCAGCGCCGGTCCCTTCGTATTCCTGCTGCAGTCAGCGGGCATCGAGGAGCAGGCGGCCGCCAAGCGTTTCATCCGCATCAAGAAGCCGGTCGTCGTCCGCGAAGGCGACAAGTGGGCGCGCTTCGAGCCGTTCGACGGTTTCAAGGTCGGTTTCTCGATCGATTTCGACCATCCGATCTTCACCCGCCGCACGTCCAAGGCCGAGATCGACTTCTCCACGACCTCCTTCGTGAAGGAAGTCAGCCGCGCACGCACGTTCGGCTTCATGCGCGACATCGAAATGCTGCGCGAGAAGAATCTCGCCCTCGGCGGCTCGATGGACAACGCGATCGTGCTCGACGACTACCGCGTGCTCAACGAAGACGGCCTGCGTTACGAGGACGAATTCGTCAAGCACAAGATTCTCGACGCGATCGGCGATCTGTACCTGCTCGGCCACAGCCTGATCGGCGCGTTCTACGGCCACAAATCGGGCCACGAGCTCAATAATAAATTGCTGCGTTCGCTGATGGCAGACGCCAAGGCCTGGGAAGAAGTCAGCTTCCCGGATCAAGCCAAGGCCCCGATTTCCTACGCGCACCCAGCACAAGCGGTATAAGTTTCCAAGAAGCAGTCGTTGTTCCGCAACGACTGCTTTCGTTTTTGGACAGTCTGAAAAAATCCCTCCTGGAATTTTTTCGGTCGCGGGACGAATTATTCGGCAAGGGATGCCAGTTTGAGATAAGCCGCCCGGAGTTCCGGGTCGGCCAGGGACCGAGCCACCAGCCGCAGATGTTCGGCGCTGGCTTTGGAAAGAGGTTTACGCTTTGTCGATTCTCGGGGAACGGGAGGCAGGGCGGCCACTTTCACCGCGAATTTCTCGATCGGAAGGCCCGAGGTGGTACGGGCATGGGCAAGAATGGCGTTCTGATGAAGACGCAGCTTTGCCGCCCAGGTCGAGGAGCTCGCCAGAAAGACGATCCGCCCGGACTGCACGGTCGCCAGACGGCATTGGCGACGCAGCGCATCCGGCAGCGGTTGGCGCAGTTGACGATCGAGCGCATCCAAGGCGCGCGCCCGCGCGAGCAGGGCGGCGACGGGGGGCGATTCGCCAATGGCCTGGGCGGTGAGCCCAGCCTTGGCGGTGTGTGCGGCCTTGTTACGGGCCGGCGATCGATCGGATGGCTGCATGGCGTAAACGAAGTAGGCCGGTGAAACGCCGGCGCGTGCTTCCAAAAAAGAATTCATTGCGAAACGATGAACATCATAATCGTCGCAAGCTCCAACGCAACGCCGACCCGGCTTGATCTCAAGTGCTGGCGGATGCGCAGTAAAATTGCCGGCGTGATCGCGGCCTGTGCCTTGTTCTGCATCGGCATCGGTGTGGTCGGCGCCAGCATTGTCTCCAACAGCCGCGACCGTGCGCTGAACGACGTCACTGCGATGCACGAGACGATCGTCCAGCAGCAGGAGGCGCTCAGCCGCCTGGAAACCAGCTCGCGCCGCGACATGGACGCGCTCGCCCTGCAACTCGGTTCTCTCCAGGCGCAGGCCACCCGGCTCAATGCCCTCGGTGAGCGGCTGACCGAAATCGGCAAGCTCGGCGACGGCGAATTTGATTTCACCAAGCCTCCGGGACTCGGCGGCGCCGAAGACCCGGCTGCCGCTTCGCACACCCTCGATTTCGACCTCGCCAGCAATATCGATGCGCTGCGCGACGAGTTCGCCCAGCAGGAAACCCAGCTGACCGTGCTCGAAAACCTGCTGCTCGACCGCAAGACGCGCAACGCGCTCGTGCCGAACGGCTACCCGGTGGCGACCAGCTATATCGGCTCGCCGTTCGGTTCGCGCGTCGATCCGATCAACGGGCAGATCGAGTCGCATCTGGGCCTCGATTTCGACGCCGAGATGGGCAGCGACATCAAGGCGGTCGCTGCGGGCGTCGTCGTCTTCGCCGGCGACAAGGCCGGCTACGGCCACGTCGTCGAGGTCGATCACGGCAACGGTTATATGACGCGCTATGCGCACAATTCGGCCAATCTCGTTCAGGTCGGCGAGCGCGTGAAATTCGGTCAGGTCATTGCCAAGGTCGGATCGACCGGCCGTTCGACCGGGCCGCACTGTCATTTCGAGGTCTGGCTCAATGGCAAGGTGGTCAATCCCTACGCCTACGTGAAGGGCAAGATCAAGCCGGTATAGGTCTCGCTGTTCCCCAGGCGACCCGTAGGCTTGAAACACAGCCTACGGCTCCCAATTCCTCTATAATGCGCGCTAGGCCGCCGTGTTTTAGGCGGTTTTATTTTTGTGCTCGTCCGTGAGCACGAAAGCCAAGCGGTCATTCATGGCCGCACCTCCCAAAAAGCTTCCATAGCCAAGCATCGAATCCATGTTCAACCGCATCCTTACCGGAATTTTCGGCAGCCGCAACGAACGTCTGCTCAAGCAGATGCAGAAGTCGGTCGCCAAGATCAACGCGCTCGAGCCGCAGCTGCAGGCGCTGTCCGACGAGGAATTGCGCGCACGCACCGACATGCTCAAGCAGCGCCTCGCTGCGGGCGAGACCGTGGACGACATCCTTCCCGATGCTTTCGCCACAGTGCGCGAGGCATCTTCGCGGGTACTCGGCATGCGCCACTACGACGTGCAGCTGATCGGCGGCATGGTGCTCAATTCGGGACGCATCGCCGAAATGCGCACCGGCGAAGGCAAGACCCTCGTCGCGACCCTGCCGGTGTACCTCAACGCGCTCGAAGGCAAGGGCGTGCACGTCGTCACCGTCAACGACTACCTCGCGCGGCGCGACGCGGCGTGGATGGGCAAGGTCTACAGCTTCCTCGGCCTCACGGTCGGCGTCGTCTATCCGGGCATGGATCATGCCGACAAGCACGCCGCTTATGCCGCGGACATCACCTACGGCACCAACAACGAATATGGCTTCGACTACCTGCGCGACAACATGGCGCTGTCGAAGGAACAACGCTATCAGCGAGGCCTGCATTACGCGATCGTCGACGAAGTCGACTCGATCCTGATCGACGAGGCGCGCACGCCGCTGATCATCTCCGGTCCGTCGGACGATTCGCCGCAGCTCTACGCGCGCATCAACCGCATCGTGCCGAAGCTGACGCGGCAGGAGAAGGAAGACGGCCCCGGCGACTATTTCGTCGACGAAAAGCAGAAGCAAGTGCACCTGTCCGAAGAGGGCATGGAGCACGCCGAGCAGGTGCTGCGCGCGGACGGCATCGTCGGCGAGGACGAGAGTCTGTACGACTCCAAGCATCTGGCCGTGGTCCATCACCTCAACGCCGCGCTGCGCGCCAACGCGATTTATCAGCGCGATGTCGACTACATCGTGCGCGACGGCGAGGTCATCATCGTCGACGAGTTCACCGGCCGCACGCTCGCCGGCCGCCGCTGGTCTGACGGCCTGCACCAGGCGGTCGAGGCGAAGGAAGGCGTGCCGATTCAGCGCGAGAACCAGACGCTCGCCTCGATCACGTTCCAGAACTACTTCCGCATGTACAAGAAGCTGTCCGGCATGACCGGCACGGCTGACACGGAAGCGTACGAGTTCCAGCAGATCTACGGCCTCGAAGTCGTCGTCATCCCGACGCACAAGCCGATGGTGCGCAAGGACAACCAGGACATCGTGTTCTTGAAGCAGCCGTTCAAGTTCGAAGCGGTGATCGAGGACATCAAGGATTGCCACGATCGTGGCCAGCCCGTGCTCGTTGGCACGACCTCGATCGAAACTTCCGAGCTGCTCTCGAACGAGTTGCGCAAGCAGAACCCGCCGATTCCGCACGAAGTGCTCAACGCCAAGCAGCACGAGCGCGAGGCGCAGATCGTCGCCCAGGCCGGCCGCCCCGGGGCGGTGACGATTGCGACGAACATGGCCGGCCGCGGCACCGACATCGTGCTCGGCGGCTCGCTCGAAGCCGAGCTGCAGACGCTGCCCGAGGATGCGACCGAGGCCGACCGCGAGAAGATCAAGGCCGACTGGAAGGTACGCCACGACGAGGTGCTCGCCGCTGGCGGCCTGCACATCATCGGCACCGAGCGTCACGAATCGCGCCGCATCGACAACCAGCTGCGCGGCCGTTCGGGCCGCCAGGGCGATCCGGGTTCGAGCCGTTTCTACCTCTCGCTCGAAGACTCGCTCATGCGCATCTTTGCGCCCGACTGGGTCACGCGCTGGATGCAGCTGTTCGGCATGAAGGAGCACGAAGCGCTCGAGGACAAAATGATCACGCGCGTGATCGAGAAGTCGCAGCGCAAGGTCGAAGCGCACAACTTCGACATCCGCAAAAACCTGCTCGAATTCGACGATACCTCGAACGATCAGCGCAAGGTGGTCTACCAGCAGCGCAACGAACTGCTCGACGCAAACGACGTTTCCGAGAACATCATCAACATCCGCTACGATGTGATGAGCGATCTCGTGCGCCGCTATATACCGGCGGACAGCGTCGATGAGCAATGGGATCTGACCGGGCTCGACCGTGCGCTGCAGTCGGAGTTCGGCATCCAGTTCGACGTGAAGCATTGGGCCGAGAGCCAGCACGATCTCAGTGCCGAGGGCATCCGCGAGCACGTGATTGACGAAGTCGACCGCTTCTTCCGCGAGAAGGACGCGCAGTACGGCTCGGAAATCATGCGCGCGGCCGAGAAATTCTTCCTGCTGCAGGTGCTCGACCAGCACTGGAAGGAGCACCTGGCGAGCATGGACTACCTGCGCCAGGGCATCTATCTGCGCGGCTATGCGCAGAAGCAGCCGAAACAGGAATACAAGAGCGAAGGTTTTGCGCTGTTCCAGGCGATGCTTGAGCGCGTCAAGATTGAAGTGATTCAGCGTCTGTCGATGCTGCGTATCCGCAGCGAGGAAGAAGTCGCCGCGCTTGAAGAACAGCAGCGTCGCGATCAGGAGCGTCGGGCGCTCGAATTCCAGCATGCGGAGGCGGCATCGCTGTCGGCTCAGGGTGCGGAAGGTGCGCAGTTGAACGAAGGTGTTCCACCGCCGCCGCTGGCGCAGAGTCAAGTGGTGCGCGATGCGCCGAAGGTCGGCCGCAATGATCCGTGTCCGTGCGGCTCGGGTAAGAAGTACAAGCAGTGCCACGGCCGTTTGGCCTAAGTTTTTCCTTCTCCCGCTGGGAGAAGGTGGCGCGAAGCGCCGGATGAGGGTTCGAGTCCAGTGCGAGGTCGAGCAATGCCCGAACCCTCACCCCAACCCCTCTCCCGAGGGGAGAGGGGTTTAAATCGCACTCACGTCGTCGCCGGCGTCCTCCGTGACGCGCAAGGCCGCGTGCTGCTCGCACAGCGGCCGTCCGGTAAACATTCGGCCGGACTTTGGGAATTCCCCGGCGGCAAGCTCGAGCCCGGCGAAACCGCGCACGCAGCGCTGCGGCGTGAACTGCATGAGGAAATCGGCGTCGACATCGGCGCGATCGAACCGCTCATCGCGGTGCCTTGGGATTTCGGCGACAAATCCATCCTTCTTGATGTGTATCGCGTGGTCGACTTCGCCGGTGAACTTCATGGCCGCGAAGGGCAGGCGTTGATCTGGCGCCACATCGACGAACTCCTAGACATACCCATGCCGCCGCCCGATCGCCCTGTGGCGACGGCGCTGCGTCTGCCGCCGCACTATGCGATCACTCCTGAACCCGGCGATGACGACGCGGTTTTCCTGGCACGCATCGACCGCGCGCTTGCGGCGGGCGTACGCCTGCTGCAATTGCGCGCGAAGACGGTTCCTGCAGCACGTCTACGCGTGCTAGCGCAGGCGGTTCAGCAACGTGTGCGCGGCGCCGGTGCGGCTATGCTGATCAATGCGCACATCGACCTTACCATCGAGCTCGATCTCGACGGCGTGCATCTGCCGTCGGCCGAACTGATGCGGTTGAGCGAGCGTCCGCCGGTGCGTGGCTGGGTCGCTGCCTCGTGTCACGACGCGAGCGAATTGGCTCATGCGGCGGCGATCGGTGTCGATTTCGCAGTGGTGGGTTCCGTGCAGGCTACGCGTAGTCATCCCGGCGCTGAGCCGCTGGGATGGCAACGTTTCGCCGAACTCTGTGGAGGAACACCGCTGCCGGTTTACGCGCTGGGCGGTCTGGGACCGGCCGACTTGCCTGCGGCACGAGCCCACGGCGCCCAAGGCATCGCGGGCATTTCAGGTTTTTTCCCGGGCTGAAAGCGCCGAATACAGGCGGTCGAGCCGTGCGATGACGCGCGACAGGTCGTCCAAGCTGCCGGTATTGTCGACCGCATCATCCGCAAGCGCGAGGCGCTGCACGCGCGGCGCCTGGGCGGCCAGTGCGCGCAGTGCGTACTCCTGCGTCATTCCGTCGCGCTGCATCAGACGCGCAAGTTGCACCTCACTCGGCACATCGACGACGAGTACTCGGTCGACCCATTCGTAAGCCTGCGCTGATTCTGCGAACAGCGGAATGGCGAGCAGGCAATACGGCGTCGTGCATGCGCGCGCACGTGCCTGCAGCTCGCTGCGCACGCGCGGATGCAGAATCGCTTCGAGCCGCCGCCGCGCCGTTTCGTCGATGAAAATGCGCTCGCGCATGCGTCGACGATCGAGCTCGCCGCTCGGCGTGAGCATGTCGGCACCGAAGGCGGACGCGATTTCTGCGAGCGCCGGCTGGCCGGGCGCCACGAGTTCGCGCGAGATGGCATCTGCATCGAATACCGGCGCGCCACGCTGCGCGAACGCCGTCGTCACGGCCGTCTTACCTGAAGCTATGCCGCCGGTGACGACGACGGTAAGCGATGAGAGCGAGCCGGATCCGAGTGGTTTCACGTCATGGGAAAGCGAACAGATGTCGATAGAGCACCAGTATCTCGCTGCCAAAGACAAACTGCACCCAGCCCGCCGCCGCAAGGAACGGGCCGAACGGGATCGGCGTCGCGCGATCCCGGCCCTGCACAGCGAGCAGGACGGTGCCCACCACCGCGCCGATCAGCGATGACAACAGAATGATCGGCAGCAGCGCCCACGGTCCCATCCAGGCGCCCAGAGCCCCGAGCAGCTTGAAGTCGCCGTATCCCATGCCTTCCTTGCCGGTCAGCAATTTGAATCCCCAATACACCGACCAAAGCGACAGGTAGCCAATAGCGGCGCCAAGGATGGCTGCAGGCGTGTCGACATACAGCGGAACAAGCGCGATCAGCAGGCCCAGCCAAAGCAGCGGCAAGGTGATCTGATCCGGCAGAAGCTGTGTGCGCACGTCGATGCCGGCCAAGGCGATCAGTGCCCAAGTGAATAGAAGCCCCGTGGCGGCCTGCCAGCTCATGCCGAATTTCCACGCGATAATCAGCGAGCAGATGCCGGTCAGCAACTCGACCAGCGGATACTGCGCGGAAATCTTCGTGCCGCAATGCTTGCAGCGTCCGCGCAGGACGAGCCAACTCACGACGGGAATGTTCTCCAGTGCGCCGAGCGGGTGTTTGCAATGAGGGCAGTGTGACGCTTGCCAGACCAACCCCGGCGGTGGGGCATCGGCCTCGGCGTTGTCGAGCTCCAGCACTTCGCGGCTTTGCTCGCGCCATTGATGCATAAGCCGCGGCGGCAGCCGCAAAATCACCACGTTGAGAAAACTGCCGACGAGCAGGCCGAGTACGCCGGCGAGCGCCACGGCCACGCAGGGTATCAAAAAGAATTCCTGCATGTAGCGACGAAGATCAGCCGACGACGTTGCCGAGTTGGAAGATCGGCAAGTACATCGCAACGACCATGCCGCCCACGACAATGCCGATGATCACCATGATGAATGGTTCGAGCAGGCTCGATAGCGCGTCCACTGCATTGCTCACTTCTTGCTCGTAGAATTCGGCGATCTTGAATAGCATCGTATCGAGCGCGCCCGCTTCTTCGCCGATGGCTACCATCTGAACGACCATGTTCGGGAACAGATTGGTTTGGCGCATTGCGAATTGCAACTGATGACCGACGGCCACATCGCCGCGTATCTTCTTTACCGCTTCGTTGTAAATGGGGCTGCCGGTAGCCGTTGCCACCGAGTCGAGCGCTTCGACGAGCGGCACGCCGGCTTTGAAGGTTACGCCCAGCGTGCGCGCGAAACGTGCGATCGCCGACTGCGTCAGGATTTGCCCTATCACTGGAATTTTCAATGAAGCACGGGCAATAAAATGAGCGAATCGGGGTGAACGCCTGTACACAAGCGTTATACCAACAATTACACCGACGATACTCGCAATAAGAATCAGCCAATGCTGCGTGACGAATCGGGACATGCCGACGTACATCAAGGTAAAGGCTGGCAGCTTCGCGCCGAAATTGGAAAATACCGATTCAAACTGGGGAATGACGAAGATCAACAGAATCATCGTGACAACGAAAGCGACAGCCATTACCGCCGCCGGATAGAACAAGGCTTTTTTCACCTTGCCTTTGATGGCCTCGATGTTCTCTTTGTACGTTGCGACTGTGTCGAGCACGGTATCGAGTACGCCCGCAGTTTCGCCGGCCTTGACGAGATTCGTATACAGCTCGTCGAATTGCACGGGATATTTGCGCATCGCCTCGGCCAGCGACGAACCACCCTCGATGTTGGTCTTGAGATCCAACAGCATGTTCTTCATGCGTGGATTGGCTTGGCCATTGGCAATGATGTCCAAGCCTTGCACCATCGGCACTCCAGCCGACATCATCACCGCGATCTGCCGACTGAATACAGCAATCTCACGCGATTTGATCGCGCGGCCACTTGCGCCAAACAATGGTTTGGGTTTGGGCTTGATCGTTGTCGCGTTGACGCCCTGGCGTCGCAATTCGGCTTTCAACAGGGCTGCCGATACGGCGACCTGTTCGCCCTTGAGTTTCTTGCCGCGCCCGTCCGTGCCCCACCAAACGAACGTAATGTTCTGGTTTACCTGGGCTCGCGCACGGCCAACTTCTTTAGCGCTGGGTTTGTTTCGGGTGGTCGTTGCGACTGTGGCCATGTCGAGTCCGGTTCGGCGTCAGAGCGATATCGAAGAAAAGAAGATGATGATCAAAAAGAACCTTAGGAAACAGCCATTCTGGTTATCCCGGCAAAAGCCGGGAGCTGGAGCTTCCACTTTTCAATTGCATGAAAACCGCGGGACTCCGGATTTCCCCGGAACCGCAAGTTATTCCAAACTCCCCAAAGGATGCCATCCTCTTCCCCAGGAATCCATTCTATTGCCGGTCGCGTAGAAAAATAGCGATGAATTCTCGTTTTCGCGGGGGGATGAACAAATTTCCCCTTACGTGACCGTGAGCTTCGGTCGGCGAAGTTCAGTCTTTGGTAACGCGGTTGATTTCGGCCAGGCTGGTGATGCGTTGCTTGACCTTGAGCAATGCGGAGCCACGCAGATCGCGTACGCCGGAGGCTTTGGCGACTACCGCAATATCCATCATGTTGCCCCCTTTTAGAATAATTTTTGTGATCTCATCGTTGATCGGCATGACCTGATAAATGCCTGTGCGCCCCTTGTAACCTTCATTGCACACAGCGCAGCCGACGGCGTCGTAGAGTTGCAATCCGGGAATGTCTTCCGGCGAAAAACCTTCCGCGAGCAGTGTTTCCTGCGGAAGCTCAAAAGGCTTCTTGCATTCGTGCATGCGGCGGGCAAGTCGCTGCGCAACGACGAGCGATAGCGCCGAGGTGATGTTGTAGGGAGCGATGCCCATGTTCATCAGGCGCGCTACCGACTGCGGAGCATCGTTGGTGTGCAGCGTTGACAGCACCATATGGCCAGTCTGCGCCGCCTTGACCGCGATTTCCGCGGTTTCGATATCGCGAATCTCGCCGACCATGATCACGTCGGGGTCTTGGCGCAGGAAGGCGCGCAGCGCAACGGCAAATGTCATGCCGCGCTTCACGTTCTGCTGGACCTGATTCACGCCTTGCAGGCGAATTTCGACCGGGTCTTCTACGGTGGAAATATTGCGCCCTTCTATGTTTAGGATGTTTAGCGCGGTATAAAGCGAAACCGTCTTGCCCGAACCGGTCGGTCCGGTTACGACAACCATCCCGTACGGCTTTTGGATTGCATTGAGGAATAGTTCCTTCTGGTCGTCCTCGTAGCCGAGTTTGTCGATTCCAAGTCGAGCAACCGACGCGTCGAGGATACGCAGCACGATCTTTTCGCCGAACAGCGTCGGGCAGGTGCTAACGCGGAAGTCTATCGCCTTGGTCTTGGACAAGTTCAGCTTGATGCGTCCGTCCTGCGGCACGCGACGTTCGGAAATATCTAGGCCCGACATCACCTTCAGACGTGCGGCGATACGGGTAGCCATGCGCGGCGGCGGCGAAGTCACCGCGCGTAGGATGCCATCCATACGGAAACGTACGCGGTAGGTGTTTTCGAATGGCTCGAAATGAATATCCGACGCGCCGCGCTTGATCGCATCGACCAGCACTTTATTGACGAATTTCACAACCGGCGCATCGTTGGTACTGCGCGCGTCGATGCCGGTATCGGCTTCTTCTTCGCCGTCACCGATAACGAGTTTTTCCAAACCTCCTGCGGCATCGTCGAGCGCATCGAAGCTCGAGGTGCCCATGCTATAGACTTGGTCGATCAACCGTGAGAGCTGTTCGGCGTCGATTAGCACCGATTCGACCGACGTCTTGGCGTGGAACTTCACGTCGTCGATCGCGCGCATGTTCGTCGGATCGGCGATAGCGACGAAGACGCGTGGGCCACGCTTGAAAATCGGAAGTACCTGGTGTTTGTTTGCCAGGTCCTCGCTGATCACGTTTTGCGGAATCTGGGCAAGGTCGACGGCCTCGGCGTCGAAAAGCGGCACGCCGAATTCCTCAGAGGTGGCCAATGCAAGTTGACCGCTGGTGGCTAGGTTGCGTTCAAGCAACAGGCTTGCGATGGGGATCTTCTGTTTCATCGATGCTTCGCTTGCGCGGCGAGCATCGTTTTCCGAGATCAACCCCTGCATGACCAGACGCTTGGCGATGCCGCTGAGCCCGGCCAGCGTGGGGCCGGTAGCGGTCGCAGGGGCGCTCATCGTCGTGGTCATACCTGCCTCTGTATAGCGTTGCTCTGAGTATAGCGCTTTCGAAGGTCGGTCGGTCGTCCGGGCGACCTCCCGCTTCGTGTTCCGTGCGGGACTACGCAGATCAGGGAGTCGGTAGTAGTTGAGAGGGTTTGATTATGCGGTTTTCCGCTACTATCAACTTCGCCAGGACCTCTCGCGGTCGCATTGGAGGGCCAGGCATCTGCGCTGTGGTTGCTGCCGCGCCGAGTCGTATTCTTCCTCGAACTCTTTTACCGGTCGAGGAGCCGTATGTCCTCGCTCCGAGCGTCGGTTGCGCTACGGGAGACTTACGGAAGCGCTAGTCATTGGGGGTGTTTATCTTGCTTAGCATCATTTTGCCGGCGAAAAACGAAGCAGTTGCTTTAGCCGGCCTGCTGCCGCGATTGCGCGCCGCCCACCCGCAGGCAGAGATCATTGTCGTCAACGACGGTTCGACGGACGACACGGTGCAAGTGTGCACAGCGAATGCCGTCAAATTCCTCACGCAGCCTTATTCGATGGGCAACGGCGCCGCGATCAAGCGCGGCGCGCGCGAAGCCAGCGGCGAGACACTAGTATTCATGGATGCGGATGGTCAGCATGCTGCGGCAGACATCGCGCGCCTCGTGGCCAAACTCGACGAAGGTTACGATATGGTCGTCGGTGCGCGTGACTGGTCCGGGCAGGCGGGTGTAGGACGTGGCATCGCGAACACGATCTACAATTGGCTGGCTAGCCATATGACCGGTTTCAAAGTCGCGGATCTCACTTCAGGTTTTCGTGCCGTTCGTGCTGATAAGTTTCGCGAGTTCTTGCACCTGTTACCGAACGGGTTTTCCTATCCGACCACGAGCACGATGGCTTTTTTCCGCAGTGCCTACGCGGTCGCCTACGTACCTATTCACGCCGCACAACGGGTTGGTAAAAGTCACATCCGTCCGTTGCGCGATGGCGTGCGATTCTTGCTGATCATCTTCAAGATCGCCACGCTCTATTCGCCGCTCAAGCTGTTCGCTCCTGCCAGCGTGGTATTTTTTCTTCTGGGCTTCAGTCACTACGTGTATACATTTGCTACCGTGCATCGGCTTACCAACATGAGCGTGCTGCTGTTTTCCGCATCCGTGATCGTGTTCCTGATTGGCCTGATTTCGGAACAAATTACGGCGCTGACCTACCTGCGCGGGTCGACATCCGATTGACTTGGTTCAGTGAGTGGACTAACCCAGATGACGTGAGCCAGATCGTCAACGTCCGCGAAGCTAAGACCCATCAAGGCGCATGCGGGCGAGGAAATCGCCTCGGGCAAGGCCGGCAAACCTTAGGCGGGGCTAGTGCGTCTGAAGCGCGCGCCCAAGCGTCAACTGGGCTTCGTCAAGAGCAAGCTCGACGACGCCTTCTTCGAGCCGCTGCCAGATGCGGAGCTCGACCAAATGCGGAGCTCGATGCTTGCAAGGCGAGCGAAGGTTTTGCTCGATACTCAGTCGTTGGTTGCCGTTGCTTTCTACATGCCCGTTGACTTATGTTGAAATCGGATTTCGTCGCGAGAGAACACATGAGGCACTCCGATGACCGACGACTGCGTGTCGCTATCGTGACGACGTCGTTTCCCGTCGTGGAGCATGCAAGCGGGATTTTCGTGGCGCGCTTGGCAGGAGCGCTGGCGGAGCACGTTTCACTCGAAGTCATCACTCCCGCTGGCACGAAGCGAGGGATTGCTGACTGGCATGGCATTCCGATTCATGCGATTCGCTATGCGCCGTGGCGGTGTCAGAAGCTCGCGCACGCGCCCGGCGGTATTCCCGTCGCACTGCGTCATCGCCCGAGCTTGTATTTGCTGTTGCCCATTTTCCTTGCGGCGATGTTTTGGGCTTGTCTGCGCCGTGCGCGCAACTTTGATCTGTTCCATGCGAACTGGGTACCGGTGGGTCTGTGCGCAGGCATCGTAGGCAAGTTCATGCATGTCGCGGTGGTCACGACCGTGCGTGGAGAAGATGCGGCCCGCATCGCGAGTTCCTGGGGTCAGCGTGGCATGATGCGAGCGTGCGTGCACCTTAGCCGATATGTCGTGTGCGTAAGCGAGGCCATGGCGGCGGAAATGAAAACGATGTTTCCGGAAAATGCTTCGAAATTTCTCTACATCCCGAATGGCATTGGGTCGGATTTTTCCGATGTTGGACGCGAGGAAGAGCATGAGAAGCAGAACAAGAACATGCTCACGCTCATTGTGGTTGGAAGCCTCATTCCCAGAAAATGTGTGGACGTGGCGATTAACGCCGTTGCGCGTATCTTGAGGCAATCATGTGATGGCGTACGGTTGATCGTGGTGGGGGATGGGCCCGAGGCTGCGCGTCTGCGGCAGCAGGTTGATGAACTCGATCTACGCGGGAAGGTCGAATTCCGTGGCGCTATTCCGCCGGAAGACGTGCCGGCACAGTTCTTTGGCGTGGATGCGATGCTGCTTTGTAGCACAAGTGAAGGGCGGCCGAATGCAGTACTCGAGGGTATGGCAGCCGGTCTGCCGATTATCGCCACGGATATTCCTGGGGTGCGGGAATTGATTCAGCCTGAGCAGGAGGGGCTATTGTTTCCGACGTCCGATATCGTGGCGCTCTCAACGCAGATTCAGAGATTGCAATGTGATCCGCAGTTGCGGAAGCGCATGTCCGTTGCCGCCCGTGATCGCGTTCGCGAGCTGGGTCTCACTTGGGAATCAGCCGCTGCACAGTATGCGGAGGCTTATGCAACTGCGGTGGTATCCGGGACGTAACGGCAATGTGCGGAGTACTGTTCCTATATGACACGTGTTTGACGCCCGAAGAATGCAGGGCGCGGGGTGGGCAGGCGCTGTTGGCGCTGGCTCATCGAGGCCCTGACGAGGGCGCGGACGCTTACCATGCCGGAGCATGGTTGGGGCATCGTCGCCTGTCGATCATCGACCTGGGAAGCAGCAAACAGCCGATGTTCGACCCTGAAGGTCGTCACGCACTCAGCTACAACGGCGAGATATACAATTATCGGGAGCTTCGCGAAGAATTGCTCGGGAAATGGACGTTCCGTACGAGTGGCGACACCGAGGTTTTGTTGGCTGGCCTCGTTACGAAAGGACCGAAGTTTCTCGACCGGATGGAAGGCATGTGGGCCTTTGTCCTGTGGGATGCCAAGCAGCGCCGATTGCTGGCGGCTCGTGATAGATTCGGGAAGAAGCCGTTGTATTTTGCGGTGGTGGATAGGCGCATGGCCTGTGCTTCCGAGTTGCCCGCGCTGAAGCGCCTTCTGGCGCAGGGCTCATGGAGTGAGGATCTCGATAGCACAGCCGACTATTTTCGTTATGGGTACGCCCTGCCGGGGAAAACAGCATTCGTCGGGATAAACGAAATCCTTCCGGGACACTGGCTCGAATGGCGAGCCGAAGATGGCGCACTGAGTCAGCGGCGCTATTGGTCACTGCCTGCAGAACGATTCGGCGGCTCCGTGATTGAGGGAGAGGAACTGCTGCGCAGCGGCATCCACCGAGCCGTGGCTCGACGGATGGTAGCCGATATTGAAGTCGGGTGCTTGCTTTCCGGAGGCATCGACTCGACGATCGTCGCGTCCCAAGCTGCCGCGCTCGCCGCTCCTCGGCGCTTGAAGACGTTCACCGTGAGCTTTGCGGATGCCAGCTACGATGAATCGCCGTTCGCTCGTGCGGTTGCATCGGAGTTGCAATGCGAGCATCACGAGGAGGTCCTGGCGTCGCACGATCCGGACACGATCCAAGGGCTGATTGCGCGTCATTTCGGCCAACCATTCGCGGATCCGTCCGTGTTGCCGACCGCATTGGTGTCTCGGTTGGCAGCCCGTTCGGTCAAGGTCGCTTTGTCCGGTGACGGCGCTGACGAGGTCTTTTGCGGATACGAGCGCTATCGTGCGCGTGTGATCCTGCGCTGGTATACACGCATACCGGTCGGCCTGCGTGGGATTGCGGAGCAGGCGATCCTGCGCTTGTCGGAGCCGACGGCTCATCACAGTGGCAGCCTCAGAAAGAAGGCGCATCTATTTATCCGGCAGATTAGGCAATGGCAGCGCGCGACCCCGTACGTCGCTCCGGAATTGTTCGCTCCCGAATGGATAGAGCGATTGCTCCCCGACTTGGCCAAAAGAGGACATGCTGCGCCCGAGTTGCCGGCGGCGAAGTCGCCTGGCGACATCGAGGCGATGATGCGCACCGATGCCCTAGTTTATCTGCCGCAGGATATCCTGCAGAAGACGGATCGCGCTTCGATGGCGCATTCTCTTGAACTGCGTGCCCCTTTTCTCGACAGCGATCTCGTCACGCTTGCTTATTCGTTTCCGACAAACTGGCATGCCGGATTGGTTCGGGGTAAACGCCTCTTACGGCGGGCCGCGCGGGATTTGTTGCCGGACCCCGTTGCGCGTCGTGGAAAGCAGGGCTTCTCGGTACCTGTGGGGGACTGGTTCCGAGGCGCATTGGGTGATTTGATGCCGACGATGCTGACGCGTGATCCTGGTCCCCTCGATCCGACGGTAGCCGCCAAGCTGCTTCGCGAGCATCGCTCCGGCTCGCGCGATCATGGACTGCAGCTGTGGGCAATTTACGTTTACCTGACTTGTCGGGATCAGCGGTTGTGGAGCGGGGCGTATGACTGAGTCATACCAACGCGACTATTCGAAGCTGGCCCCGATAATCCTGGATCGTGGCTACAAGGCGCCGAAGGTAGGAAAGATGCTCTCGATCCTGCGTGCGGCAGGCGTGCTCAGCACTACAGAAAGGCAGGCGCTGGCGGTGGACGTGGGTAGTTCGAGCGGCATATTCGCGCAAGCCTTGGGCTGCGGGTTCGATAGCGTGCTTGCTTTCGACATCGATCTTGGAGCCTTGCGCGACGGCAGGGCGCACTCCGTCGCGAATGTGCATCCCGTACTGGCGGACTCGCAGCAGCTGCCGTTACCGGACGCGAGCGTCGACCTGGTCGTGTGCAATCACGTCTATGAGCACGTGCCTGATGCATTGCGGTTGTTCGATGAGATCCATCGGGTATTGCGTGAGGGCGGGACCTGCTACTTTGGCGCCGCTTCGAGACTGTGCGTCGTAGAGCCGCACTACAAATTGCCGTTTCTCTCGTGGCTCCCAAAATGGCTGGCCGATCGCTACATGCGCTGGGCTGGGCGTGGCGCGCGGTACTACGAAAATCTGCGCACCCCTTGGGGCATTCGGCGATTGACTCTGGGATTTCGTTGTGACGATTACACCATCGCCGTCCTGCGCGATCCGGAGAAGTTCTCGGCGCGCGACATGATTCGCAAAGGCAGCTGGATCGAGCGCGTGCCGGCGAGGATATGGCGTTTCGCGTATTTTCTCTTGCCTTCCTACATACTCTTGCTGACCAAGAGTGGTCCGCGTTTCACGTCCACGGGCAATAAGGTTCGATGAAAACCCATCTCCTTGAGATGCCCTGTTTCCCAACATGCGGTAGGGGACCTGTGCCTGGAATCCCGATGAATGTGGGCGGGGGCGACGGCTGTTCCAGTTGCGAAGAAGCGCAGGGCGTGCTGTCGGATGCGGGGGGCGACCGGGCATGCGCTGTGCCAGGGCTGGGAGCGAGCGCGAGTCGGGTCCTGGGCAGTTCGAACAGGGGAAGCTTGTGAGCGCGCACGAGGGGCGCCACTACAACCTGCATGAAATTCATGCGGCGGAAAGCCCGCTGAGGCGATATGCCCGCCTCACGGTGGGCGAAAAAGCGGGGCTGGGTGCGCTGCTGACGAATGAGATCGTGCTGGGGCTGTCCTACTGGGTGCCAGGCATCGCTGGTTTCGGCATCCGTCGGATTCTGTACTCTTTAGCGTTTCGCGGACTCGGGAGGAAGGCGTACATAGGACATCATGTCGTCCTGCGTTGCCCCCGGCAAATCGCCCTTGGCGCGGGCGTCACCATTGACGACTATGTCCAACTGGTTGCGACAACGTCCCAGTCGGAAGGAATTCGCATCGGTGACCGTAGTTTCGTGAGGAGTTTCACTTGCCTCAATTCCGGACCGCCGGAAGGATTCATCCACATCGGCGACGATACCGCGATAGGGCAGGGCTCCGTATTGTACGGAAACGGTGGCTTGACGATTGGCAACCACGTGTTGATCGCGGGGCAATGCTTCCTCGTTGCGTCGAGCCACACGCGTGATGACAGAAGTCGCCCGATGTCGTTGCAGGGTTACCACGCACGGGGCATCGTGATCGAAGACGATGTCTGGATTGGCGCCGGAGCCAAAATATTGGACGGAGTACGAATTGGCGCCGGTGCAATCGTTGGAGCCAATGCAGTCGTGAATCGTGATGTACCGCCGGGTGTGCGCGTGGGTGGTGTTCCCGCCCGGCCACTGCGAAGGACACCCAAGGAGTGATGCGGCGCATCTGGCGGCTGGTGTTCGTAGCGACTTCGCTCGGCTTCATGCTGTGGGTCTTGGTTTGGCAATGGCGTCAGATAAGGGGATTGCATTGGGATGCTCGCCCCAGCTTGCTGTTGCTCGCGGTGGTCCTTTTAGTCGCAATGTTCTTTCTCGATGCGCTTGGATGGCATCTGGTCCTGCGTGCGCTGGGTGCTCGCGCCAATGCCCTGGCAAATATCCGGACTTGGATGTTGTCGTCTCTCGGGCGCTACATGCCCGGTGCCGTATGGGGATTTGTCGGGCGCATCGCAATGTCCACGGAGCAGGGTATACCCGCTACGACTGCCGTCTTGGCGCTATACCTCGAAACATTGGCTATGTGCGCGGGTGCCTTCACGGTGGGGCTGCCCGCGGCAATCTTGGCTGCAGATTTTCCACTTCAACCCCGCATGGCTGTGCTCGCGGTTGCACTAGTGCTGCTGCTGTTGCAACCACGAACTCTGGCGCTTCTGCGATATATCCCGGGAAAGATCGGGCACGTTTTTGCGAACGCCAAGCTTCCGAGCGCAATGAGGGTTTTCGCCCTTTACTTGTACTACACGGGGTTCTGGGCGGCGTTCGGTTTTGTGTTTGTCGTCTTCATCGCCTCGCTCCAGACAGTTCCCTTGCAGGCGGTATTGCCTCTTGGCGGCAGCATGGGCCTCAGTTTCGCGCTTGGATTCGTGGCCGTGTTTGCGCCTGGTGGCCTCGGTGTCCGCGAATCTGCACTGTATTTCCTGATGTTGCCGTATCTGCCCCCATCGGCCTGCCTGCTCATCGCGATAGGGAGCCGCCTATGGATCATGGCGGGAGAAGCCATTTCGCTGCTCCTGGCGCTATGCCTGTGGCATTTCAGGAGTCAACCTGGACGGTGATGGGAATTGCAGGTTTGATCTGCTTGTCGTGCGCATCCGCAACCGCCGTCTGCTTGGATTGGGTATCGGTCGGTGTCTCGATATAGCTTGGTCGCACACCTGTTTTCAGGCAATCGCGACACAGGAGACTGGATGACTCCATCTCCTTGCCGCGCTTGAATTGATTGATCAGCCTGCGTGATTGCTGGAAATGCGCGTTGTTCCAGACTTCCTCGAACGGGCTCATGACCAACTCGCCGAAATCGTCCTTCTTGAAGAAGGAATAGCAACACGAGGCAACCCCTCCGTCAGCGCGCACGTTGAGATGCGACCACGGTCGATCGCAGTCCTTCAAACGCTCGGGGTTCTTGAATTCGGTGCGATACTCCGGATCGGTCGCCGCCCACTCCGGGTCCTCGACATAAGCCGGCAGCGGCGTGAACTTGTTGATCCCGATCTCATACGCCATGGTTTCCGTCGAGCGCACTTCGTGTTCGTTGTGACGGAACACGATGAACTGCCATTCGACGAATGGATGCTCGAGACCGAGCTGCTTCTTCTGGGCCAGAAGATCCTTCACATTTGCCAGAACCTTGTTGTAGTCCCCGCCTACCCGGTACTTTTTGTAGGTCTCGGCACTTCCTCCGTCGATTGCGACCATCACGTAGTCGATCCCCGAATCGATCAGTTTCTTGTTATATGCGGGGGTCATCGCTGTCGCGTTGGTGGACAACATGACATAGACGTTGCGTCGCTTGGCGTATTCGACGATTCGCACCAAGTCCTTGTTGAGGAGCGGCTCCCCCCAAGTGTAGACCTGCATGAAGTAGGTATATGGCGCGATAGCATCGATGATCTTCGTGGACTCCTCGAACGTCATATGCCGAACACTGCGCCCACCCGAGATTCCCTTGCCTGTCAGGCAGAATGGGCACTTGAGGTTGCAGACGTTGGTGACCTCGAACACGCAGATGTAGGGTCTGCTTTTTGTTTCGGACTTGCCACGCCACATGTCCCAATGTACGTGAAGCAGATTGAAGAACTTGCGCCAGGAGTTGTTGTAGATGAATGCTTGAATATGTGCATAGTTCAGACGGCTGGCAAAGAAGTGACGGGACGCCCAGTTGACGGAGCGGAACAGGAATTTGCGAGTGCTCATTTGGACTCCTAGCCCAGTGGTGTAGCAGGGCGATCGCAAGAATACCGTGATTCGGCGCCGGCTTCTGCCGATCGCGTCGCGGCGACGCTGTCGACCTTCCGAGCGTAGACGCGGCATGTGAATGGCATGAACTCCTGATCCCTGTCCAGCCACTGAAAGCTCCAGGCCAGGAGGTTCGCGATCAGGATGCATAGTGCGACCACGGGGCAGGCGACTAGGGCCAGAGGGTTGCGGCGCCGAAAAAGTTCGAGCACTGTCTTCGCGAGCGCTAAGTTGAGCAGCAGTACCCCCGTGGCGAGCGGCCATCCCTTCGTCTCCAGCGAAGTGATCTTGAATCCCGTAGTGCACAGCAGATGGCGAAGTCCGAATGGTGTCCAGCGCCGATAGTCGTGTGGAGCGTCATGCATCGGATAGAGGAATGGAACGGACAGAATTAATTGCCCGCCTGGCACCAGCACACGAGCGGCTTCTGTCACCAGCGCTTCTGCATCTGCGACATGCTCCAGGACTTCCAAAGCGAGAACCGTGTCGGCGCATTCGTTCAACAAGGGCAGCTGGCCGCCGTCGGCGAAGATGTCTGGTCGGATGGAGTACAGGGCGATCGCCGTTTGAGGGTAGTCGAGGCCGACATACGAGCACTGATCCGGCAGGTACGGGCGAATCCGTTGCCGACCACAGCCGACATCTACAACGACTCCTTGACACGCTGAGCCGGCATCGCGTAACCAGTTTTGCTCGTCGCGAAAGCAGAACCACTGAGGATGGAGCGGCGTGCGCCGAAATGGGGCGAAGATCCGCCGCACCAGCTGCATCGTTTCTCCTCGTGGACCCGTGTCGGCTGTCATGGCGATGAGCGTGCCGCAGACGTTTCGTCTAAGCGCCGCTGAAGATTGGCGATTTCCGCACCCATGCCGTTCCAATGATTCCGATCTTTCAGCGCCGCAATCTCCGCGCGAGCCTCGTCTTGGTGTCCCATCGTGATGAGATAGTTGATGAGATTTATTCGATATTGAACATCGTGTGACGCTTTGGTGGATTCCCGGGCCAATTGCAAGGCGAGCTCGGGATCATTCAATTTATTGAACGCGAAGATTGCGTAGCTGTACAGCACGGAGGCATCGGGACGTTCGTGCCCCAGGGCCGCGAGGTAAATGCGGAGCATCCGGTCATCGTCGCGCGGGCAGCTCCCCGTTCGATAGCACTCCGTGAGCGACCGGATGGCGTCGACGTCCTCGGTCGTGGGCGTCCGCTCGGAGAGCTTGCCCTCGAAGCTGTCCCACCAGGCGGGATCGATCGGCTGGTCGGTGCGCGATGCCGCCATGACCAGCGCGGCCTCCGGGAGCACGCTCGCGTGCGGTACGCGGGCGGCCGCTTCCAGCGCGGTGATGGCGCGCGGAAGGTTCTGCGAGTCGGATCGATAGCCGCTCAGGACGACATAGGTGCGGCCGAGATCGTAAGTGGCGCGCGGCGAATCGGGGTTGCGCGACGCTTCGGCCAGCGCGAGCGAAACCGGGTTGCTCCATTCTTTCACCCGGAGTGTGAGCGAGAAGCAGCACAGTGCAACGAATGCTGACACGAGGGCGTATCTCGCGATGGGAAGCAGCGCATCGGTCCTCTTCGGAAGGGCCAACTCTACGGCCGCCAGCAATAACCCCGCTGATGCAAAGTAATTACGGTGTTCGAACGCCAGCTCCAGCGGAATGATCGTTGCGGTCATCGCATGAGCGGCAAGAAACCAGAAGATGCCGAGTGTTGCCAGAGGACGGGACTTGCGCAGCAATACCCCCGCTACCACCATGGCCGCCAGCGCAGCGATGGAAAGCAGCGTCGTCCACGGAGAGAGCAGCGATGTCGAAATCACGATGGTGTCGTGATAGAAGCTGAATGAGCTCGGTATGGGAGCAAGCGTCCAGCCGATGTAGTCCATCAGGACCCGTGGCTCAGTCAGCAGCCGTTGGGCGAGAGTGAAAGATCTATTTGCGTAAGCGGTCGCCGAAAGCACGTGGGGGAGAAGCCAGGTCGTGCCGATGATGGCCGGGGCGAGTAGGAACAGACCGAAGAAAGCAGCGAGGCTGCGCGGACGTTGTTTCGAATCCCCGGAGGACCGCAGAACCAACTCCACAATAAGGGCATAGAGAGGCAGCAGCGCGGCGGACTCTTTTGCCGCCACGCCGAGCAGCAGCATCAGCGGGAAGCCGAGCCACAGCCGCCAAGCGCTGCCGCGGGCGTTCTCGTCCTGGTGCGTTCGCGCCGAGACGTAGAGCAGCAATCCGCCGAGCACGAAGACCTGGGCGAGGCTTTCCATGCGCTGCACGACGTACAGCGCCGGCGTCAGGTTGATCGGATGCAACAGCCAGAGGGAGGCGACGATCGCCACGAGCAGTTTGTTGCGGGCCAAAACGGATTGCGCGCTAGGCAAGCTCGCGACGATGCGTAGCAATAGCAAATACCACAGGCATCCGTTAAGCAGATGGATGCCGAGGTTGACCGCTTTCATCGGCCACGGCGCGAGACCGCTCGCGAAATAATTGATCGCGAAAGTCAGCGAAGCGAGCGGACGTTGCAGTTCAGTCGACGGCGACGACCAGACCGCCTGAAGCCATTGCCGCCAATCCATCGAATCGACGTGCAGATGGACGTTGTCGACGATGTTGGGATAGTCGTCGAAGAAATAGCCGCCGCCGAGTCCCGGAAAGTATAGTGCGCAGGCAACGAGTATCGCAGCGAAGAAAATCCATTCGCTGCCGAAGCGTTCGAGGAGGGGCTTTGTCTGCTTCGGTGAATTCATTTGCGGTGTAGGTTTCTGCGGTGCACAGGATGCGATTTCAGCCCGTCGTCGGCGGAGCTGAGGAGTTTCGTTCGTGCTGTTTCCGTTCGTCTTCTTCCAGTGTTGCCCGGAGGTGGGCGAATTCGTTGGTCCAATAGCCGTCGTTGATCAGCAGCCATGCATGCACGTCCTGCATGTTCCGGATCGGTCTGGCCATTTCTTGCGGAACCAGCTGGCGATAGTAGTCCAGTTGCTCGATCCCGGCCTGCGGTAGTCCTTTCGCACCGAGTATCGCCGCCTGCCCCAGGACAACCTCCGGATCCGGGGCACGCGCCAGTGCTTCGCGAAACTTCTTCAGCGCCAGTGCCGTGTCATCGTCGAGCAGCGCAATCTTCGCTTCGAGGTTGATCAGGCTCTGCTGATAGTGGGTACTGTCCTCCATCTGCCTATTTTGCTCGGCGGCGTTGACCAATCGCCGTAACGAGGCCGTATTCAATCCGAGGCAGGAATTGCTTTGCACCAGATCCAGGGCAGCGTTGATCCAGTCGAACGTCAGTGGGCCGGCATTGCGTCCGCTACGCAACGCGGCCTCCGCCGTGGACAGGTCGGCTGGGGCCACAGAACCCTGCGCGCAACGCACACCGAGCAGGTTGATTGCGAGCTGAACTTCGTCGGGCTGCTTGTCCAAGGCTTGGCGCAAACGCGCCTCCGCCTCCGCATTCCGCTCTGCGGCGCGCTCCGTACTGGCGGCAAAAGCCTGCGCCCGTGCCGAATCGGGGTTCTTCCGCGCCCAGACCAGCGCCTGCGAGGTTGGATCGCCCCACAATCTGGCGGCGAAATACGTTTCCACTGCGAGCAGCACGACGGCAGCGATTGCCAGCAGCGATTTGGTGCGTGTGTGGCCGCCGTCGTTCGTCATCCAAATGGCCAGAGGCCAGAACAACAGCATCGCCGGAACATAGTTGCGGTGCTCGAAATACAGTTCGAGCGGAATTGTGGTCGATTCCATGCAGTGCCCGGCGAAATAGAACAAGATCGCCACGGCCAGGAACCGATGGCGTCGGCGCCAGGGCACCGCCGCGGCGATCACTGCGGCCACGAGCAGCAGAGCAGGCAGGGTGGACCACGGATGCAGCCAATCCTGCGATGCCGGGAAACTATCGTTGAATAGGCCAATCGAATACGGACGTGGAACGAGCAACAATCGCAAGTACTCGAGCAAGACTCGCGGTTCGCTGAGCAGCCTTTGCGCGAGCGTCCACGAGCGATGCGGAAGTGTTGTGCCGTCGGCCAGGCCGTTGACGCCGGTGTAGAGCAGGTACGCGAATACGATGGCAACGACCGGATACACCGCCGTAGCCAGACACGGCGTGAGCGCACGCGGGACGGCCTGCGCGGTCGGCACGGCGCGCAGGTAGGCCCATTCCACGACCAGCACGTACACAGGCAGCAGGATTCCGTTGACCTTCGCCAGCAGGCCGAGCACGGTGCAGATGCCGATGCCGCCGACGATCCACACGACGCCGCGCCCCGTGTGGTTTGCCAGGTATTGCCGTCCGTGCAGGTAGCAGAGCAGGCCGAGCAAGATGAACGTGCCGCTCATCATCGTCTCGCGCTGCACGATGTACAGCGTCGTCGAAGTCCACAACGGATGCAGCAGCCACAAAGCCGTGCCGAACAGTGCCGCCGCCGCCGCTTGCCGGCGGGGCAGCGCGCCGGCGATGCCGAGCCGTAACAGCAAGGCGCAGAGCAGCACGCCGTTGCCCAGATGCATGAGCACGTTGGTGCGTTTGAACGGAGCGGGATCCGCTGGCCAGTTCCTTGCGTCGAGGAGGAAGGTCAGCATCGACAATGGTCGGCCGATAGGGTCGGCAAATCCTGATGTGATGTAGCGCAGGAAGGTGGTCCAGTTGTCGACAGGTCCGTAATCGCCCAACGCTGGGAGATTGCCAAGATCGTCGAAAACGAAACCGCCCTTCAGACCAGGGTGATAGACCAGCCAACTGAGCAGAAGAACCAGCAGCAACCCCGGATAGAACCACCTGATGTTTGCCGACAGCGATTCCTTGGGCGAATTTGCTTCGTGCGGCATTGGGATCGGGTGTATCGGCGTGGGCGGTGTCTTGGGCCGCTACGAGAAAAAAAGGGCCGCGAACGCGGCCCTTCAATGTTTACGACGAACGAAGAATTACGAACGGCACGACGTCGGCAGATAACGGTCTGCGATCGGCGTTGCGCCCGGTTTGCACTTGTACTGGACCGAACCCGCATTCGCGGCCGTGATTGCTGAGAGCGAAAGCATCTTGCCGGCGACCGCGGCATTGGCCTTATTGCCCATCGTCGCGGTCGTGAGGCCATTCACAGTGTCGACTTGGGTGACATAGGTGCCGTTGATACTGACATTCGTCGCCAAGCCGGCCGACGCGTTGGACGGCGGGAACTTGCCTTTGTTCTGGAAGTACTCCGTTGTCGACGTCTTTGTGCCGTCGAGCAGTGTCGCTGCTTCCGCTACCTGCGAGCGGATCAAGTAGTCCTGGTACGCCGGCAGTGCGATGGCGGCGAGGATGGCAATGATCGCGATCACGATCATCAATTCAATAAGAGTGAAGCCTTTCTGCATCTTTTTCATGGGAGTTCCTCGGTGATGGCTCAGGGACGCATTTGATCGGGCTCGGAAAAGGCCGCCCCATTTCTTGGCCCCCGGCCAAGTGCGATCGAATGCGCTTGGATTGTTCAGCAAGCGTTATGCCAAATGAAGACAGCCGACGTGGACTTTTTGGAATAACAAGCAGTTAGCGGTTTGTTTGGATCTTCCTCGCTGAAGCGCGAACGCGATCACCGAAATTCAAAATGTGATTCAAATCACATGGTGACGTTTTACGTCACAAATTGTCCTGAATGGACATTCTTGGTCGCCTTTCTCGCCTCATCTGCACATTACATTTTCGGGAAAATCGAGCCGATGTGAGCTACCACGGGTCGGTGCTGATGACCCCCAATGGCTGTTTTGTGATCGTTGAAAGAATCATTGTGTATTCCTCAGTGCGTCCATGTAGAGGCAGATAAGCCAGTTCGTTCACGGAAAGAGCGTTGGCAGACAGATACTGATCGACAGCCGCCTTGTTGAGCTCCGACTTTGCGGCGAGGTCGGTGAGGGGCTTCGCCTTGGTCAACATTGCGTCGGCGACATCGGCATAGGGCACGTAGTATTGGGGAAATTTCTCGAGGTCTTTGCCTGCTATACCGGAGAAAATCAGCTTGTCCTTCTCCTTTGGGTCAGTAGGCATGACTGCACCGACGAGTTTCGGTCCGGTCCACGAGCGCGCCGCAAATTCGGGCCGTTTGGCTTTGGCCAGGTCCTCGTCATCGAGATCGTTGGCGTAAACGGGAATGAATCGGTCAAGGGCAGCCACGATGAAGACGGGCCGGGCCTGCGTTATTACCCAAAGTCCGTAAAAAAAAGCCGCTGCCTGCAATAAGGCGATGCAGGCGAGATCGAAGCGCAATCCCTTCTTGCCGGCCTTATATACCACCAGAGTCAACAACGGGCCGATGACGATATCCACCCCCATGATCAGCAGCATCAGCGTGCTGCCGCCGGCGACCTGAAAGTAAGGGTGCGGGTACCAGACGAAGTAGATCAGGCTGCCGACGAGGGTAGCGATGATCAGGCTAATGCCGAGATGGATACCGGAGGCTTGGAAGCGATTCATTGCGGTCTTGCGCAGTTGTTGAAGTGGCAAAAGGATAACGACAACGCCGCGGCAAGCGAAGATGCCGATTCACTCAGTGGGTGAGCACCGCCGCCGCCAACACGGTAAACTTGACGTCTCTCCGGGCTTCCCGCCCGGAGCACCCCGAAAGCGTTTGGTTTTCCCTCCCGAGGAGCTTCGTCCATGTCTGTGAAAGTCGCTATCAATGGCTACGGCCGCATCGGTCGCAACGTGCTGCGTGCGCTGTACGAGTCGGGCCGCACGAATGAGATCCAGATCGTCGCAGTCAACGATCTCGGCGATGCGGAAACCAACGCGCATCTGACCCAGTACGACACCGCGCATGGGCGTTTCTTGCATGAGGTTTCGGTGGATGGCGGCGACATCCTCATCGGCAAGGACCGGATCAAGGTTTGCGCCGAGCGCGACCCGTCCAAGCTGCCGTGGAAGGACCTCGGCGTCGACGTCGTGCTCGAGTGCACGGGCCTGTTCACCTCCAAGGCCAAAGCCTCCGCGCACATCGCCGCGGGCGCGAAGAAGGTGATCATCTCGGCGCCGGGCGAGAAGGATGTCGACGGCACCTTCGTCTTCGGCGTGAACCACGACAAGATCACGGCCAAAGACCAGGTCATCTCGAACGCCTCGTGCACGACGAATTGTCTCGCGCCGCTGGCCTGGGCGATCAATGAGAAGATCGGCATCGTGCATGGCCTGATGACGACGATCCATTCGTACACGAACGATCAGGTACTGACCGATGTGTTCCACAAGGACCTGCGTCGTGCGCGTTCGGCGACGATGAGCCAGATTCCGACCAAGACCGGTGCCGCCGCCGCGGTTGGTCTCGTGCTGCCGGAGTTGAACGGCAAGCTCGACGGCCTCTCCGTACGCGTGCCGACGATCAATGTCTCGGTGGTCGACCTCGTCTTCGTCGCCAAGCGCGCGACGAGCAAAGAGGAAATCGATGCGGTGGTGAAGGAAGCGAGCGAAGGCCGCCTCAAGGGCATCCTCGGCGTCAACAAGAAGCCGCTCGTTTCGGTCGACTTCAACCACGATCCGCGCTCGTCCATCTACGATGCGACGCAGACGCGCGTGATCGACGGTACGCTTGTCAAAGTGTTCTCTTGGTACGACAACGAGTGGGGCTTCTCCAATCGCATGCTTGATATGACGCTGGCGCTCGCTAACGCCAAGTAAGCCCGCCTGGGTTCCACCGTGCCGTCCTCTCTGCGGATGCGGGGAGGATGTTAAAAAAAGCGTTGCGCCTCGCGGTTCACCAAACTGAATCAGCGTGACGCTGCGTCTTCATCGTGACCCGGCCGGCTGCTAGGCTCGAATCACCCTTGAAGATGGAGTTTCCCCCATGCGCATCGTCACGAAGATGGCCGCGCTCGCGGTCGCCGCTTTGCTCTGGTCCGGTGCCGCCAGCGCGCGCGAGATCACCTGCGAAATGGACTTCAATTTGTCGGGCTGGTCGGCGTTCTACAAGACCGCCTCGGGTACGGGCATGGTCACGTGCAGCAATGGCGCGAAGATGAAGGTCGATATCCATACCAAGGGCGGCGGCATCACCTTCGGCAAATCGGAAATCCACAATGGCCGCGGCAAGTTCAGCCACCTCTACGATATCGAGGACGTGCTCGGCAATTACGCCACCGCGGGCGCACACGCCGGGGCGGTCAATTCGGCCGAGGCGCAGGCGATGACGAAGGGGCCGATTTCGCTGGCGATTTCCGGCCGCGGCCAAGGTTGGGATTTGGGCTTCGCCTTCGGCAGGTTCACCATTTCCCGGCCCGGCGCGGTGGTCGACGGCGATGATGACGACAAGTAAGCGGACGACGGTCGCTTAGCGCGCGTCCTTCTCCGAGCGGATCGTCTCGATCAGTGCGATCTGCAGGCGCGAGTGCAACTGCACGAACGTGCGCCAGAGCAGAGCGAGGACGAGCGCGCCCATCAGCAGCACCGCGACCAACAGCTCCGCCGGCGGCAGGATCGACGACGACAGCGCGCAGACGAGCAGCAGCATCAGCGCCGTGGCGACGAGCGGAATTACTTCGGCGACGATGCGCCGCGCGGCTTGGCTGCGCCGACTGCTGCCGCGTACGCTGACTTCGGCGAGCATCATCGCCAGCGCCTTCAATTTTCGGTACGCCGCGATCAGGAACGGCAGCGAGACGAGCAGCGCGGCGCCCCAGATCAGCGTGTGTTCGATTGCACGGTTCGCGATCCAGTCGGAGAGGTCGAGCGAGCGCGTCGAGGCGAGATACGCGCCGCCGCCAAAGATCGCCGCGACCAGACAGAAATTGACGAACGCCTGCAGCAGGATGCGCCGCACCATCGCCGCGATCACCGCGCGGTCGCCGTCGAAACGCAGGCCCTGCAGCCATTCGGTATACATGTGGAGAATGCGGCGGAATCCGCTCGGCGTCGCCTGGATCAGATGGTGGGCAAGCGGGTCGGCCCAGCGGATCAGATAGGGCGTCAGCCACGTGGTCACTACCGACACGGCGACGGCAACCGGATATAGGAAATTGCTGGTCACCTTCAGCGTCGCGCCGAGCGAGGCGATGATGAAGGAGAACTCGCCGATCTGCGCCAGGCTCATGCCGATGCGCATCGAATCGCGCCCGCTCTGGCCGGCGGCGAAGGCGCCGAAGGTGCGTGCCAAGGTTTTGCCGAGCAGGATCGCGAGCGTGATCACCGTGATCGGCCACGCATAGTCGACCAGCACGCGCGGATCGAGCAGCAGGCCGATCGTGACGAAGAACACCGCGGAGAACATGTCGCGGATCGGTTCGATCAAGTGCTCAATGCGGCGCAGTACTTTCGCCTCGGCGATGATCACGCCGATCGTGAACGCGCCGAGGGCGACGCTGTAGCCGAGCTTGATCACGACGAGGCAGAAGCCGAACAGCAGGCCGAGCACGCCGACCAGCAGCATCTCGTTGCGGCCGACGCGGGCGATGAAATCGAGCAGCCGCGGCACCGTAAGGATGCCGACGACGAGCGAGGCGACGAGAAACACAGTCAGCTTGCCGAATGTCGACAACACTTCGCTCGCGTCGACGTTGCCGGTCTTGGCGATACTTGAGAGCAGGGCGACCAGGCAGATCGCGAGCACGTCCTCGATGATGAGGATGGCGAACACGGTCTGGGCGAAGCTCTCGCGGCGCAGGCCGACGTCGTCGAGCGCCTTGATCGTGATCGTGGTCGAAGAGATCGACAGCATGGCGCCGAGGAACAGCGCATCCATGTTGCGCCAGCCGAAGGCGAGGCCGATCTCGTAGCCGAGCCAGATCATCGTGACGATGCCGACCAGCGCGGCGATCAGCGCGGTGGCGCCGACCTGGCGCAGGCGCTTGACCGAGAATTCCAGGCCGAGCGAAAACAGCAGGAAGACCACGCCGAGTTCGCCGAGCGTGCGCGTGGATTCCTCGTCGGTGATCAGCGCGTAGGGCGGCGTGTGCGGGCCGATCAGCACGCCGGCGACGATGTAGCCGAGCACGACCGGCTGCCGCAACAAGTGAAAGACCACCGTCACCACGCCAGCAGTCAGCATGATGATGGCGAGATCGTGGATGAAGGCGACGGTATGCATGCAGTCTCGCGGTCAACTCGCCCCATCTTCGCGGATCGAACAGCATTGGGCAATGCGCGGCGGCGGGAAAGGGCGCCGTTTCCCGCCGGATCGTCACGCATGACATGAAACCGCAATCGCCGAGTCACATTCGGCGCCTAGTCTGCGCCTCGCGAATGCCGATGGGGATCGAGCGTTCTGGGGAGAAACCTTTTCAGACCAGTGGACCCACGGAGTCATCCATGCGCAAGTTGTTAACCGTTGCCGTCGCCACCGCCCTCGCCGCGGTGTGCCAGACCAATGCCTTCGCCCTCGAAGACACCGCCGAGCGGTTCGAGACCGCGACGCCGATCAAGCATCTCGTAGTGATTTTCCAGGAGAACGTCTCCTTCGATCACTACTTCGGCACCTATCCGAATGCCCTGAACCTGAGCGGCGAGCCGCCGTTCGTTGCGGCCAAGGACACGCCGACCGTCAACGGCCTGAGCGGCGCGCTGCTCTCGAGCAATGCGACCTCGACCAACTCGGCGAACGGCACGGGCGCGGCGAATCCGTTCCGCCTCAGCCCGGCGCAGGCCTCCACGGCCGACCAGGACCACGACTACACGCCGGAGCAGCAGGCGCTGCACGGCGGCCTCGTCGATCTCTATCCGAAGTACACCGGCGCCGGCGGCAACGCGCTGGGCGGCGCGCTGCCGGCGAACTCGCCTGCGATCTTCAGCACGCCGGGCCTGGTGATGGGCTACTACGACGGCAACACCGTCACCGCGCTGTGGAACTACGCCCAGCACTTCGCGCTGAGCGACAACTCGTACAACACCACGTTCGGCCCCTCGACACCGGGTGCGATCAATCTGATTTCGGGTCAGACCAACGGTATGGTCGCCACGCTCAACGGCACCGGCGATGAAACCGACGACGGCAACGGCGGCCTGACTCTGATCAGCGATGCCGATCCGATCGGCGACGTGTGCTCGAATCCGGCCAGCAATCAGGTCACGCTTGGCGGCAAGAACATCGGCGATCTGCTCAACGCGAAGAACATCAGCTGGGGGTTCTTCTCCGGCGGTTTCGCCTTGAATACTGTCAACTCGAACAGCACGACCGGATGTAAGCGGTCGACGACGTCGGCAGTCACCGGCGTGAAGAAGCTCGACTACATTCCGCACCATCAGCCGTTCCAGTACTACGCTTCCACCGCTAATCCGACGCATGCGCGGCCGAGTTGGATCGGTTCGATCGGCAAGTCCGGCGACGCCGCGAATCATCAGTACGATCTGACCGACTTCTTCGCCGCGGCCGAAGCCGGCTCGCTGCCGGCGGTGAGCTACGTCAAGGCGAGCGGCTTCCAGGACGGCCACGCCGGCTATTCCGACCCGCTCGACGAGCAGACCTTCGTCGTTTCGGTGATCAACAAGCTGCAATCGCTGTCGAGCTGGAAAGAGACGGCGGTAATCATTGCCTATGACGATTCCGACGGTTGGTACGACCACCAAATGCCGCCGATCGTCAACCAGTCCAGCTCACCGGACGACGCACTGACCGGCACCAGCTGCGGCGACGGCAGCGCCGCGCTGGCCGGCCTCACCGCCGCCCACGCACAGGGTCGCTGCGGCTACGGTCCGCGTCTGCCGCTGCTGTTGATTTCGCCGTACGCGAAGTCGAACTATGTCGACCACACGCTGACCGACCAGACTTCGATCCTGCGCTTCGTCGAGGACAACTGGCTCGGCGGCCAGCGCATCGGCAACGGTTCGTTCGACGCGATCGCGGGTTCGATCAACGGCATGTTCAACTTCACCGCGCCGATGAACCAGAAGTTGATTCTCGACGCGAACGGCGAACCGACCCACGGTTACTACTTCGGTCTGTAAGCGCGCTCGACCCATGACGGGCGGGCGGAACGCGAGTTCCGTCCGCCCGAACGCGTTATCGGAATCTCAAATTTGTTCCTGACTCGACGATCCCTGTTGCTCGCCGGCGGCGCCGGCGTTGCCACGTGGCTTGGACGCGGCGTATCCGATGCGGTCGCGCACGTTCCGCTGCGCCAGGCGCCGCCAACCGCCGCCCTCGACCCGCAAAGCCTCGCTCCCTATGTCGACGCCCTGCCGCTGCCGCCGCTGGCGCGCGCCGTGGGCAAGCGTGCCGATCCGGATGATCCGACGCGACAGCTGCCGTTCTATCGCATCGAGATGAAACCTGCGGCGGTGAAAGTGCACCGCGATCTGCCGCCGACGCCGATGTGGAGCTTCGACGGCAGCGTGCCCGGGCCGACGTTCGAGACGCGCAGCGGTGAAGGCCTGCTGGTCGAATGGGTGAATGCGCTTCCGACGAAACATATGCTGCCGGTCGACTACACGATCCACGGCGCGGAAAAGGACAATCCCGAAGTGCGCACAGTCGTCCATCTGCACGGCGCACGCGCGCCGTCGGAAAGCGACGGCTATCCCGAGGCCTGGTATCCGCCGGGCCAGTCCGCGGTCTGTCACTATCCGAACAAACAAGACGCGGCGACCCTCTGGTATCACGACCACACGCTCGGCATCAATCGGCTCAACGTTTACGCGGGGCTGCTCGGCGCCTTCCTCGTGCGCGACGCGGCCGAAGACGCGCTGAACCTGCCGCGCGGCAAATACGAGGTGCCGCTGATCGTCTTCGACCGCCTGCTCGGCAAGGACGGCGCGTTGTACTACCCGGTGTCGGACGATGCGAAATCGCCGTGGACGCCGGAGTTGTTCGGCGACGCGATTCTGATCAACGGCAAACTCAAGCCGTACCACGAGGTCGAGCCGCGCAAATACCGTTTGCGCATCGTCAACGCAGCGAACGCGCGCTTCTTCCATTTTTCCCTGTCCGACGGGCTGAGCTTCATGCAGATCGGCAGCGACCAGGGCTTGCTTGCCGCGCCGGTCGAGCAGAAATTCCTCAGCCTCGCGCCCGGCGAGCGCGCCGATGTCGTCGTTGATTTCGCCGCGCTGCGCGGGAAAAGCGTGACGCTGAAAAACGACGTGCTCGACATCCTGCAGTTCCGCGTCGCCGATCACGCCGCGGTGTCGGCGGCATTACCGGCAACGCTGCGCCCGATCGTGCGCACACCGGAGGCGAGTGCAATCAAGACGCGCAACCTCACGCTCGAAGAGGTCGACAATCTCGTCAACGAGCCGACGACGATGATGCTTAACGGTCAGCATTGGTGCATGCCGGTCACCGAGAATCCCGTCATCGACACGGTCGAGATCTGGAACCTGATCAACCTGACCGACGATTCGCACCCGATCCACCTGCATCTCGTGCGTTTTCAGATTCTCGATCGCCGCCGCTTCGCCGTCGACGAGTACAACCGCACGAAGAATCTGCACTATACCGGGCGCGTGATTCCGCCCGAGCCGGGCGAGGCGGGGTGGAAGGATACCGTGCGCGCCGACAGCGGCATGGTCACACGCATCATCGTGCGCTTCGAGGGCTACACGGGCCGCTTCGTCTGGCACTGCCATATCCTCGAACACGAGGACAACGAGATGATGCGGCCGTTCCAGGTGCTGCCTGCGGTGTCGTGATTCGGTCGGTGCGTTACGGTCCCGATTTGCCTGCCGGCGCTTCCACGATGGTCACCACCGAGGGTTTGATTTTCGCGTACGCGAGCAGAGCGAAATAGAGCGCGCCGAAGGCAAGCACGGTCCACGGCTGCTCGATCCACAGCCCGCTGCCTGATAGGTGCAGGTTTTCGATCGCCTCCGGCGTGATGCCGAGCGAGGGTAGCGGCACGAACGCGGTAAAGACCGCGCCGCCGAGATAGGCGAGCGCGGAAACCACCCATGCGACAAGCATGCGCCGCATTTTCGTGGGCGTCTCTGCGCTCGAGGTGAATAGTAGTAGGAAGCGGCTGACGAACAGCCAGAGAAAGCCCCAGATCGGCCAGATGCTGTCGAACGCCAGCGAAAAACCGAGCACAAACACCATGTAGAACGCGGTCAGACCGGCGAGAAACAGCGCGCGCTTGGTGCGCGATATGTTTTCCATGCCGAAGATCGCGGCGGTGAATCCCCCCGAATGCATGACGATGAACTCGATCAGCATCAACAGCATCAGATCGCGTACGCGTGGGTAGCCGAGCGTGCCTGGAGCGATCCAGGCGCACCAGAACGCGGCGCTGGTGATGATATCGGGCAGCGCGGCAAACGCGCGCGCGATCGGCGGGTCGCGATCTTGGGCCTGCATGGTGTCTCCCCGTGGCGAAACTCCGGGGCACCGGCCCCGTGCGGCAATCTTGGCATAAGCCGCTGCGCGCGTGGAGCGCGGCCCGCAAGCCGCTGCACTGCGGGTAAAATGCGCGCCTCCCTTCCTTCACGAACCCAGCAGGAACCGCGCATGGCCATTCTTCGCATGACCGAACTCGATCTCAAGGGCAAGCGCGTGCTGATACGCGAAGACCTCAACGTGCCGCTGAAGGACGGCAAGGTCGCCGCGAGCCAGCGCCTCGAAGCCGCGCTGCCGACAATCAAGCTCGCGCGCGACGCGGGCGCGCGCGTGATGGTGATGTCGCACCTCGGCCGGCCGAAGGAAGGCCATTTCAGCGAGCACGAATCGCTCGCGCCGGTGGCCGCCTGGCTCGGCCACGCGCTCGGCAAACCGGTGCGCTTGCTGCGCGATTATTTGAACGGCGAGACGATCGATGTCGATCCGGGTGAAGTCGTGCTGCTCGAGAACTGCCGCTTCAATGTCGGCGAAGAAAAAGACGATGCCACGCTGGCCGAGCGCTACGCGATGCTCTGCGAAATCTTCGTCATGGACGCGTTCGGCACCGCGCACCGCGCGCAGGCCTCGACCCACGGCGTAATCCGCCGCGCGCATATCGCTTGTGGCGGCCCGCTGCTGATGGCCGAACTCGATGCACTCGGCAAGGCGCTCGAGCATCCCAAGCACCCACTGCTCGCGATCGTCGCCGGCTCGAAGGTGTCGACCAAACTCGAATTGTTGCAGAACCTGATCGGCAAGGTCGACCAGCTCATCGTCGGCGGCGGCATCGCGAACACGTTCATCGCCGCGGCGGGGTACAACGTCGGCAAGTCGCTGTACGAAGCGGATCTGCTCGGCACCGCGAAGAAGATCATGGCCGATGCGAAGGCGCGCGGCGCCGACGTGCCGATTCCCGAAGACGTGGTCGTCGCGCCGGAATTCAAAGCCGACGCGCCGGCGACGGTGAAGAAGGTGAGCGAGGTTGGGCAGGACGACATGATTCTCGACATCGGCCCAGCGACGTCGCTGCGCTACGCCGAGCTGATCGAAAAGGCCGGCAGCGTGGTCTGGAATGGCCCGGTCGGCGTGTTCGAGTTCGACGCGTTCGGCAAGGGCACCGAAACGGTGGCGCATGCGATCTTCCGCTCGGAGGCGTTCTCGATCGCCGGCGGCGGCGACACGCTGGCGGCTGTCGAGAAGTACAACGTCGACGACGGCATCTCCTACATCTCCACCGGCGGCGGTGCCTTCCTCGAATTCCTCGAAGGCAAGGAACTGCCGGCCGTTGCGGCGTTGAAAGCACGCGTGTGACTTTGTCAAAACTAGCCACCCGGCTCGCGCTGTTCGACCTCGACGGCACGCTGATCGATTCGGAGATCGGCATCGTCGCCTCGATTGAATATGCGCTGGCCAAGCTAGGTGCGCCCAATCCACCGCGCGAAGAGCTGCGCAAGTGGATCGGTCCACCGTTGCGTGCGACGTTTCCGCTCGTGCTCGGCGATGACGTCGACCGTGTCGAGCGCGCCGTCGAGCTGTATCGCGAACGCTTCAGCGAGATCGGCTGGCGCGAACACGTCGTCTATCCGGGCATCGCGGAGGCGATCGATGAGCTCGCCGGGCAAGGCATTCGATTGGCCGTGGTCACCTCGAAGCCCGATCTCTACGCCGGCAAAATCGTCGCCTGCCTGCCGTTCGGCGCCCGCTTCGAACAGGTTTATGCGGTCGGCGCGGGCAGCGGGCACAGCGAAAAGGCCACGCTGATCGCGCGCGCGCTGGACGACTTCGGCATCGCGCCGGCCGAGGCGGCAATGATCGGCGACCGGCATTTCGATATCGAAGGCGCGCTTGCGAATCAGGTGCACGCCGTCGGCGTTCTCTGGGGGTTCGGCGGACACACGGAATTGATCGAGGCCGGCGCGCACTCGATTGTCGAGTCGCCCGACCAATTGCCTGCGTTGCTCACGCGTCGTGCCGCATCGATTGCAAGAATCCCGTAACGGCGAATTTGCGATGATGCCGGCGGCAACCTCAACGAGAACTCGTCGTGATTCAACCCGGGCCCATCGTCATCGGCTGGCGCGAATGGCTGGTCTTGCCGGACCTCGGCATTCCCGCGATCAAGGCCAAGATCGACACCGGCGCGCGCACCTCGGCGCTGCATGTCGACACGCTCGAGGTCGAGGAGCGCGACGGCCGCAACTGGCTGCATTTCAGCGTCTCTGCCACGGGACGCAGGCACGCACCGCGCATCGAATGCACGGCGCCGGCGATCGCGCGCCGCGCGGTGATCGATTCGGGTGGGCACGCGACCCTGCGCTGGTTCATCCGCACGCGCATCGAGCTGGGCGGCGCGAGTTTCGAGGCGGAGATCAACCTGACCAACCGTCGTAACATGCTGTTTCCGATGCTGCTCGGTCGCAGCGCGCTCGGTCATCGTTTCGTGATCGATCCGGTGGCTTCGTATCGTTGCGGCAAGCTTTCGAAAAGAGGTTCTCGAGATGTTCTGTAAAGAAGAAGATTTTTTTGAAAAGTGCGGCCATGGATGGCCGCTGTTTGATCTTCATGGTCAAGGATGACCATATGAAGATTGCCATTCTTTCGCGCAACGCCAAACTGTATTCGACAGTCAGCCTCGTCGCCGCGGCGCGCAAGCGCGGGCACCGCGTGCGCGTGCTCGATCCGCTGCGCTGCTACATGCGCATCGAGCCGGGCAAATTCCTCATGCGCTACAAAAGCCGCCCGCTCAACGGTATCGACGCAGTGATCCCGCGCATCGGCAATTCGATCACGTTCTACGGCACCGCGGTGCTGCGCCAGTTCGAGATGATGGGCGTGTACACGCCGAACTCGTCCGACGCGGTGCTGCGCGCGCGCGACAAGCTGCGCTCGCTGCAGTTGCTCGCCCGCGAGAACATCGGCTTGCCGGCGACTGTGTTCGGCGACAATCCCGACGATACTTCCGACCTTCTCGCGATGCTCGGCGACCCGCCGCACGTGATCAAGCTCAACGAAGGCGCGCAGGGGCAGGGCGTGCTGCTCGCCGAGAAGCGCAGCGGTTCGCAAGGCATGATCGAAGCCTTTCGCGGTCTTTATGCGAACTTTCTCGTGCAGGAGTACATCAAGGAATCGAAAGGCGCGGACATCCGCTGCTTCGTCGTCGGCGGCAACGTCGTCGCCGCGATGCAGCGCCAGGCGCGCGACGGCGAGTTCCGCTCGAACTTGCACCGCGGCGGCACGGCGACCGTCGCCGATCTCGACGCGCAGGAAATCGACACCGCGGTGCGTGCCGCGCGCACGATGGGGCTGAACATCGCCGGTGTCGACCTGCTGCGCTCCAAGCGCGGACCGCTCGTGCTCGAGGTCAATTCCTCACCGGGCCTCGAGGGCATCGAGGGCACGACCGGTGTCGACATCGCCGGCGAAATCATCGCCTACATCGAGCGGCATGTGAAAAGGCGCCAGGCGCGCCGCCGTTGAGTCGGCCAGGCAGGGCGAATGGTGTCGAATTCAATTACGAAGCTTTTCGTTGACAACTGTCCCGAAACGCAACTACGATGGTTTACGTAGTACTTCCTTCTACCAACCACTCGGGGGTCCATCGTGAAGCAAATCGTTCGCCGTTTCGCCCTGCTCGCGTCGATGCAGGTGCTGTGTTTGGGAGCGGCTGTCGCCGATGACAAGGTCATCCAAAAGCCAGTCGCCGCGGATACGCCGGAGAAGTTCGCGCAAACCGCCGACCAGGTACGCAAGGAGATGAGCACGGGCGGCCGTTACGAATTCATCAATCCGAGCGACAAGGCGAAAGCCGAGGCGGATATGGAGTCGATGGCGTCGATGCTGCAACAGTCCGGTTCTGTGGCCGCGATGAATCAGGATCAGAAGGTCCAGCTGTTCAACGCCCAAGAGCATCTGAACGGCATTCTTACTCACAGCGACCGCAATCGCCTGATTTGCGAGAACTCGGCGCCGACGGGATCCAACCTGCGCCGCCCGACCTGTCTGACGGTCGGCGAAATTGAAACCAAGCGTCAGCACGACCAGAAGGGCGTGCAGGATTTGCAGCGGCAGGCCAACCAGAACAATTGCGGTATGAAGCAGGGGGGCTCCTGCCCCACGACGATCGGGGGACGCAAAGGAGGATAGTCTTGAGGAGGTCGAAGGTTTGGTGGTGTCTCAGTTTGAAATTTGCTTTCGTTCGTGGTGATGCTTCGATCGGCTCAGCACAGAGTACGCTTCGCGTATCGAACCACGAACGGCAATTTTGGCGTGCGGTTCGTCCTTCGACACCTCAGAGCGTGCGCCGGACTCGATCCGGGGACGAAAGGTCCTGATTTCAACTGAGGCACTACTGAAAAGCTTCGCTCCATTGCACGAGGGCGTACACGAAGCGTATCGTAGATGCGGCGGATGGGCGACGATCTATCGCCCAAATCTGTGTCCGAACCCGTGCTAGGCTGTCGATCCTGAGGGATCCGACGAGGTGTGAGCTCATGCGAGTCACCGATCCAACGACGAAGGCTCCCCGCCCCACCGAGGCGGAACTCGATATCCTGCGCGTGCTCTGGGACAAGGGCACGTGCACGGTGCGCGAAGTGCATGACCGCCTGCACAGCGACGGCAGCGTCGGCTACACGACGGTGCTCAAGCTGATGCAGATCATGCACGGTAAAGGTCTGGTCGTGCGCGACGATACGCAACGCGCGCACGTCTATCGTGCGACGGTGAGCAGACAGCGCACGCAGAAACGATTCCTCTCGGAAATGGTCACGCGACTGTTCAACGGTTCGCCGTCGCAACTCGTGCTGCATGCGCTCGGCGAAACGCCGCGCGCATCGAAGGCAGAGTTGAAGCAAATCCGTGAATTGCTCGATCGCATTGATGGCGGAGAGAAATCGTGATGAACACCTGGATGGCGACACTCGTTCCTTATATCCATGCGCTCGGCTGGAGTCTGCTGCATTTCCTTTGGCAGGGAGCGCTGATCGGTTTGCTATACGTCTTGTTGCGCGGCAACAGTTCGAACAGCGTGGCGCGGCATCGCCTCGGCATGTTTTGTCTGATCGCGATGCTTGCGTGCCCGCTGATCACGCTGGCGTGGTTGTGGCCGGAGCCCGGCGTGGTGATCGCCGCCTCGACGGCAATGTCGTCGTCCGTAATGTCGGCAGCTGGTGCCGCCTCGAGCGAAACCGGATTGCCGGCAAGCCTTGAACGCCTTCTCCCGTGGGGTGTCGGCCTATGGTTGCTGGGCGTCTGCGTGATCGCCCTGCGCTCGTTCCTGCATTGGCGCCATCTCGCCCGGATCGTGCGTTCCGCCACCTCGCTGCCGCGCGATTGGCAGCTGCGCCTGATCGAATTGAGCCAGCGCTTCGGCATCCTTCGCCCGGTTCGTCTGCTCTCGTCGGTGCAAGTGATGGCGCCAACCCTGATCGGCTGGCTCAAGCCCACCATTCTTCTGCCGGCGAGCCTGCTCAGCGGTTTCACGCCGACGCAGATCGAACTGATCCTTGCACACGAACTCGCGCATGTGCGGCGCTTCGACTACATCGCCAATCTCATCCAGGTCGTCATCGAGACGCTGCTGTTCTATCATCCGGCCGTGCATTGGATTTGCTCCGACGTGCGCCAGCAACGCGAGCAATGCTGTGACGATCTCGTGCTGAGCGTCGGCGGCGGTCAGCGCCTCGCTTATGCGCGAACGCTGGCTGACCTCGAAGAGTGGATCCAGGGCGAGGCAGGCCGCGGTTTCGGCACGGCGATGCCGGCACTCGGCGCCGGCGGCGGCGTGCTGCTCACCCGCGTGCAGCGCATCGTCGATCCGCTCGATGCACAGCGCGCTCTGTCTTCGCGCGGCGGCGGCTTCACCTTGCCGATGCTGGTGGCCTGCGCCGGTTTGCTGCTCGCGTTGTTGCGTTTGAATGCCCCTTCCGCGGAGGCGCTCGGCGCTGCGCTCGTGCGTGCTTCGGCGACGAGCGCGGAGCTGCTTGCGGTGGCGACGTTCCAGATCCGTTCGAATGCGCCGGTTCTGTCGCTGCAAACGAAACCCGCAATCACGATTTCGCAACTGCCGCGCGTCGTGGAGCGCGGGGCTGAGTCCACCGTGCCGCCGCCGCAGACCAAGATGGCGGATGTCTCCGTCCCGCGCGCCGCGGCGGCTCCCGCGCACGAAGAAATTCCTGCGCTGCCGATCACCGCGCCGAGCAAGCCTGCCATCGTCGCGGAGCCTGCAGCGGCGACGGTGGTGAAGACAGAGGCGCCGTCAGCACCGGCCGTTGTGAAGGATCCGTCGCCGGCACCGGCTGCGGCTGCCTCGACAGGCCCGCAGGCCGTGCGCGTCGTGCAGCCCACCTATCCACTCGATGCGTTGCGCAACAACGTGGCGGGCAAGGTCGATCTTGAGTTCCGGATCGGCGAAGACGGCCACGTGCGCGACGTACGTGTACTTTCCGCAGAGCCTGTCGGCGTGTTCGATCAGGCCGCGATCCTGGCATTGCGGCAGTGGCGGTTTGAGCCGGCACCGGCGTCGACGAACACGCGTTACACGCGCAGTTTTGCCTTCACCCGCGGCGTTCCGCCGGGGGACACCTGCCGCGAATTGACCGGTTCGCACATCTGCCGGCGAGCGGCGTCGGACGGCGCGTCAAATTAACGAAACCCATAGATTGGCTTAACGTCCATTTAAGCGACGCGTACCTAAGATGGCCCCACTGTAATTTTGCTCGACACTCCCAAGGTCAGGTGACTGGCAGGTTACGGTAATCGGGGCAGTAGCTTTAGGCCCAAGCGAGGTGCGTTCCCCCAATGGCGCCTCCTTGGGCTTTTTTATTGAGTTCGTTTCAGCCAGCGTCCTGATGACGAAAGTCGCCGCGCGGCCGTTCCGGCCGCATTTGATCCAACAACAGCGTGCTCCCTGCGGCCCCTCTGGCTGCGGCCGCAAAGTGCCCCCATATAGGGAACTTCGAGCCGCGCGGATCCTTCTAACTTCGAACGGCCGAGCATTTTTGGCCACTTGCGAGTAATCTCTATACCATGCGAATTCTTGTCATCGAAGACAATAGCGATATCGCCGCAAACATCGGCGACTATCTCGAGGAAAAGGGCCATACGGTCGACTTCGCCGGCGACGGCGTGACCGGTCTGCACCTGGCCATCTCGCACGACTTCGACGCGATCGTGCTCGACCTTACGCTGCCGGGCATGGATGGTCTGGAACTCTGCCGCAAATTGCGCCAGGAAGCGCGCCGGCAAACGCCTGTGCTGATGCTGACAGCGCGCGACGCGCTCGACCAGAAGCTGACCGGCTTCGACTCGGGCGCCGACGATTACATGGTCAAGCCGTTCGCGCTGCAGGAACTCGAGGCACGCCTCTCGGTGCTCGCGCGCCGCGGCAAGGGCATCCAGAGCCGCATCCTGCAGGTGGCCGACCTGACCTACAACCTCGACACGCTGATCGTCACGCGTGGCGACAAGACCATCCAGCTCAATCCGATCGGGCTGAAGCTGCTGCAGAACCTCATGGAATCGAGTCCGTCGGTGGTCACCCGCCAGGAACTGGAAACCCGCGTCTGGGGCGAGGAATTGCCCGACAGCGACTCCCTGCGCGTGCACATCCATGGCCTGCGCGCGGCGATCGACAAGCCGTTCGAAAAGGCGTTGATCCAGACGCGGCACGGCATCGGCTATCGCATGGTCGACCCTGACGCGGCAGCTACCTGAAGTAGTCTCAAAGCTACTGCGCTCGGCATCTTGCGCGCCGGCCGTGCTCGGAATCCTCATGTACATTCGAGTACACTCCGGTTCCTGCGCGCGGCCGATGCACAACCTGCCTTCGCTCGCTACGCTTTGAGACTACTTCAGCCACTTTCCAGCATGTCACTGGCCCCTAGCGGGCGATTTCGGCCCGCATGAAACCTGCCAAATTCCGCCGGCGGCTGCGCAGCCGCATCATCATTTCGTTCGCTCTGTTCGGCTTTGGCCTGACGGCATTGTTCGCCGTCGCGTCGATCTATCTGCGCTCGCGGCTGGAAGACCAGCTCATCAATAACGGGCTGGCTCGCGAGGTCAAGAATTTTGTCGATTTCAAACGCGAAAACCCCGATCCGAACGCGCCGTACAAGCTGAGCAGCTACGACATCGATATCAAGGGGGCGAACTTTTTCGCCAACGTTCCCTTCGATCGACGCCAATACGATCAGACTGGCGTCTACGACATTGAAGAGCTGGGGGCGGAAAACAAGATTCGGCCTTACAAGCTCGCCGTCTACAAAGACCAGAACTATTGGGCGTTCTTGCGTTATGACATCAGCACGCAAAAGCTCAACGAACGCCAGCTGCTGACTACGCTTGGCATCAGCGTTCTGTTGTTTGCGTTGCTCTCCCTGCTGATCGGTCGCTGGCTTTCGCGCCGCGTGATGAGCCCGGTGACCGATCTCGCGCGGCGCATTCGCACCTTGCGCCAGACCGGCAAGCCCGAGCCGCTGGCACCGCAGTTCGCCGACGACGAAGTCGGCGAACTGGCGACCGCGTTCGACGATTACTCCAAGCGCATTACCGCGATCGTCGTGCGCGACCGCGACTTCAATGCCGACGTCAGTCATGAGCTGCGCACGCCGCTCGCGGTGATTTCGGGGACGACGGAGCTGCTGCTCTCGTCCGACAAAATCGACGACAAGGTCCGCGAACGCTTGAAGCGCATCGAGCGTGCGGCCAAGCAATCGACCGAACTTACCAATGCGCTGCTGCTGCTGTCGCGCAGCGAGCGCGGTGCGCCGAACGACGGCGAGACGACCGACGTCGCCAAGGTCGCCGAGCAGGTGATCGATGTCTATCGCTCGCACATCGGGCGCAAGCCGATCGATGTGCATCTCGTCGTCGATCAGCCGGTCGAGGTGGTCGCGCCGTCGTCGGTCATCGCGGTGGCGCTCGGTAACCTCATCGGCAACGCATTCAAATACACGCAGAAGGGCGATGTGACCATCACCATTGGCGCCGGGCGCGGCGTCGTCACCGTCGAGGATTCCGGACCAGGCATCAAGGCGGAAGAGGCAGAGAAACTGTTCCAACGCGGCGTGCGCGGAGAATCCTCGGAAGGCACAAAAGGCGCCGGCCTCGGCCTTGCGATCGTGATTCGCCTCTGCCAGCTCTACGACTGGCGCGTGGCCCTCGCGCCGCGTCCGCAGGGCGGCGCCGTCGCCACGCTCGATTTCCGCTTGCGGTCCTGAAGGCAAACGCCAGGAGATCAAGACAGCCACGAAAGCACGAAGATCACGAAGAAGAGCGAAGTAAATCTTTTTGTCTTTCTTCGTGATCTTCGTGCTTTCGTGGCAACTCTTTTGATCTTCAGCGAGTGCGAGTGCGGCCGTTTTCGATCGACACGACACGGCCGCCAAGTGCCGCGACATCGTCCGGATCGTGCGTGATGACGATCATCGGCACGTCGAATTGTGCGCGCACCGCGAGCAACTCCGTGCGCAGCCGCGCGCGTAGCGGCGCGTCGAGTGCTGCGAAGGGTTCGTCGAGCAGCAGCAGACGCGGCCTTGCCGCGAGTGCCCGCGCCAGCGCGACGCGTTGGCGCTGCCCGCCCGACAACTGATGCGGATAGCTCGACGCAAGTTTGCCGAGCGCGAAGCGCGCGAGCAGGGCGTAGACGTCCGCCGAAGCCTGGCGCGGGTTGAACAGAACACTGCGCGATGTCGCAAATGCGACATTTTGCAGAACGCTCAAATGGGGAAACAGGGCGTAGTCCTGGAAGACATAGCCGACGCCGCGCCGATGCGCGGGCAGGTTGATCTTGCGTTGCGCATCGAACAGTGTCTCGCCGCCGACGCGGATCGCGCCGCTGTCGGGCCGGGTCAGGCCGGCGATGGCGTACAGCGTCTGCGTCTTGCCGGCGCCAGATGGGCCGAACAGCACGGTGACGTCCGCATCGCTCGCGAACTTGAGCTGCAGATGGAACTCGCGTTCGCGCGCGCGCAAGGTTTTGGCGATGTCGACTTCAAGCCGCATCGTCGTCTCCGCGCGGCCGGCGCTGCAGCATTTGCGCAGCGAGCACGAGAGCGATCACCGCGACGGTGAGCGAAACGAGCACAAGCGTCTGCGCGGTGGCGTCGTCGCCGGCCATGACGGCGTTGTAGATCGCGATGGACAAGGTTTGCGTGCGGCCGGGCAGGGAGCCGGCGACCATCAGCGTCGCGCCGAATTCGCCCATCGCGCGCGCGAATGCGAGCAGCGCGCCGGCGCAAATGCCGCGCCAAGCCAGCGGCAGACTGACGCGGAAGAACACTGCGGCGGAATTCGACCCGAGCGTGCGCGCAGCGCGTTCGAGTTGCGGATCGACTTCGCGGAACGCCGCGCGGGCGGCGCGCAGGATCAGCGGAAACGCGGCGACCGCCGCGGCGATCACCGCCCCTTGCCAGGTGAAGATGAGGCTGATGCCGAACGCATCGTGCAGCCAGCTGCCGATGACGCCGTTGCGCCCGAGTACGACGAGCAAGTAATAGCCGAGCACGGTCGGCGGCAGCACGAGCGGCAGCGTGAGCAGCGACTCCGCCGTGTCGCGCACGATGCCGTTGCGCCGCCCGAGCGCGCGCGCGGCGGCGATGCCGAAGACGAGCGCGAGCACCGTCGCGAGCGCGGCAACCTTGAGCGTGAGCCAGAGCGGCGAGAGAAATTCCAAGTGAGGCTAGGGCGCGCTGAATCCGTAGTGCGACAGTGTCGCGCGACTTTCCGGCCCGAGCAAAAACTGCACGAATTCGCAGGCGGCGGCCTTTTGCTTGCAACTGCCGATCGCGGCGACGGGATAGCGCACCGGCGTGGCCGTCGACACAGTGAGCGCGACTTTGACCTTCTGCGCCTGCGACGCGGCGTCGGTTGCGTAGACGAAGCCCGCTTCGGCCTCACCGCGCGCGACATAGTCGAGCGCCTGGCGCACGTTCTGCGCCTGCACGAGCTTGGGCTGCAAGGCATCCCACAGCTTCGCCTCGGTCAATGCCTGCTTCGTATAGCGGCCCGCCGGCACCGAATCGGGGTTGCCGACGGCGATGCGCCGATACGTCGTCTGTGTGAGATCGCCGAGCTGTGCCGGCGCCGCGCCGTTGCCGGGCACGATCAGCACCAGAGTGTTCGCGGCGAAATCCTTGCGCGATGCGGCGTCGATGCGGCCGGCGCTGGCAGCGCGGTCCATTGTCGCCTTGTCCGCGCTGGCGAACACATCGGCGGGGGCGCCTTGCTCAATCTGCTTGAGCAGGACGTCGGAGGCGCCGAAGTTGAGGCTCACTTGCGTCCCGGGATGCTTCGCCTCGTAGGTCTTGGCGATGTCGGTGAACGCATTGGTCAGGCTGGCCGCAGCGGAAACGGTGAGGCCGTCCGCGCGTGCGTTGCCGGTCGCGGTGGCTGCGGCAGCGAAAATCAGCGCGCCGGCCAGCGGCGCAGTCGTGCGGGATGGGCGAGACATGGTTCGTTCCCTTCGTTATGGCTCTGCGACTATATCGTGCCCTCCGCGCCTCGCCAAACCGCAGCCTGGCGCGTTTGTGGCGAGGTGGCACATCGATGCAGGCGCTACTTGGCGAGCAGCCGCGACAGTGCCCGCAGCTCCGCGGCACACGCTTGCTTGGCCTTGCGTTCGATGCCGCGGTAGGCGGCTACGACTTTTTCGCCGGTCGTGGTCAGCGTCGCGCCGCCGCCGTGTTCGCCGCCCTTGTTCGCGGCGATCAGCGGCTGAGCGAAGCTGCGGTTGAGCTCGTCCGCGAGCTGCCATGCGCGCTTGTAACTCATCGCCATCGTTCGGCCGGCGGCCGAAATTGAACCGGTGGAGGCAATCGCTTCGAGCAATTCGACCTTGCCGGGCCCGAGCGCGTGTTCGGCGTCAAGCAATAAGCGGAAACGCAGTGCAGGGGCCGTTCGTGGCATGGGATCAACCTCGGCAGGCAGAAATCGTGCCATACAGAATGGCTCAAATGTGGAAATTTGTGACTCAACGGTCAAACACTGTAATAAAAAACGAGTACTATGCCCCGGTCCGCGGCCGCATAGGGTAAGTGAGCACGGCCGCTCGGGGTTCAGGGGGAATCTCATGCATATAGTTCGGCGACTCATCGCCCTTTTCGCACTTCTCGGGGCGACGTCCGCGTTCGCGCAGTCGTATACCTACTCCGTTTATCTCGATACCGACAACAATTCGGCGACAGGCTGCAGTGTAATCCTGCCCGGCGGTACGGTAACGGGAGCCGAGTCAGTTATCACGGCGACTATCAACGCCGGCTCGCCGCCGCAGGTCGCGCAAGTTACGCACGCCAGTTGTTCGGGCGGCAGCTTCGGCGCTCCGACGCCGACCGGCGCTTCCGATGTAACCGTCGGTGGCGGCACGGGAGGCAGCACGGCGATTGAGATCAGCGCGGCGCTGGCCTCGCTGGCGGCTCCCGGTGCGAACACGGTGCGACTGTACGTCGTCGCACAAAGCACCGATGGCAGCGATGTCCTCCTGACCACGACCGGTGCGCCTGGCGGCGCGCCAATCCTGCTATCGGTGAGCACGCTACCGGGGCAGGGCGCCGTCCCCGCGCCAATGATCGGCATCCCCGCCGTGTTGCTGCTCGGCGCGGCCTTGCTGCTGATCGGCTCGCGCGCGGCGCGCCGGCGCATGATCAAGCGGTTGCTGCTCGGCCTCGTACTGTTCAGTGGCATAGCTGGCGCGGCCGCGCTGTTCAACTGGAACGGCTTTGCTCCGCTCGCCACGGATTTGGCCGGCGACTCCAGTAGTGGCGAAACTGCGATCGACCTGCGTTATTTCTTCGGTGCTTTCAGCAACAACAATGTCTTCTTCCGTATCGACGTCACCGGCGATCTCGCAACGCCGCCGCCCAAGCCCGTAGCTGTCCCGGACACCTACAACGCCACGATCAACACGCCGCTCAGTGTCCCAGCACCGGGTGTGCTGGCCAACGACACCTTGAACGGCGGTACGATCAGCGGCCATACCAACCCCACGCACGGCACGTTGGTATTCAATGCCGATGGCAGTTTTGTGTACACGCCGACGACGGGCTACACAGGGCAAGACAGTTTCAACTATACGTTGACCAACGCCGGGGGCAGTTCGACCGCTCTCGTCAATATCGTCATTCTCAACGGACCGGCCGCAGAGCCCGACAGCTACACGACTGTTGTTGGTACCGCACTCAATGTCTCCGCGCCGGGCGTGCTCAGCAACGACAATCTCGGCAATCCGAACGCAACGCTGCAATCGTTCGGTGGCGGCAGCTTGGGTGGTTCGGTGACGACGAACGCGCCTGGCGCGAGCGTTGCGCTCGGTACGTCGGGTGGCACCTTGACCTTGAATGCCAACGGCAGTCTGAGTCTGACTGCGCCGACAACCGCAGGCACCTATACGTTCTTGTATCGCATTGGTAACGTGAAAGGCACGTCCGATGCCACGGTGACGATCCAGGTCAACCAGCCACCGTCGATCACCAGCGTCGGCCCGGCGAATTTCTCAGTCGGCACGAACGGCACGTACACGATTACAACCACGGGTACGCCGACCGTCACCTCGATCACGCTGACCGGCTGCGCGCTGCCGGCAGGCCTGAGCTTCACCTACACCAGCGGCGCAACGGCGACGATCTCCGGCACGGCGACTGCCCCCGGCACGGTGAGCTGTACCGTGACGGCGAGCAATGGAGTAAGCCCGAATGCGACGCAGACCCTCGTAGTCAATGCCACCGCGGGACCGACAGTGACGGCTGTGTCGCCGGCGAACGGCCCGATAGCGGGCGGCACCGTAGTGACGATTACCGGCGCGAACTTCACTGGCGCGACGGCGGTGAAATTCGGTGCGACGCCAGCGACGACGTTCACGGTGAACCTGCCCACGCAGATTACGGCGACAGCCCCGGCTGGCAGCTCGGGTACGGTGGACGTGACGGTGACGACGCCGAGCGGAACCAGCCCGACGGGCCCCGCCGACAAGTTCTCCTACTTCGGACCGCCGGCCAGCATCGTCGTGGCCAGCGGTACGCCGCAAAGCACGGCGGTAGGCACGGCTTTCGCCGCGCCTTTGGTCGTGACAGTGTTGGATGCTTCCAGCAATCCCGTGCCCGGCGCGACAGTCACCTTCACCGCGCCCGCGAGCGGCGCGAGTGCGAGCCTCAGCTCACCGGCGGTGACGAATGCGAGTGGCCAGACCCAGGTAACCGCGACAGCCAACAACACCAGCGGTGCATATTCGGTGAGCGCGAGCGTGAGCGGTGTGGCGACCCCGGCGACGTTCTCGCTGACCAATACAGCCTCCGGGGCAACGCACTTTGTTGTCAGCGCACCCTCGACGGCAACCGCCGGCACGGCGTTCAACTTCACCGTGACGGCTTTGGACCAGTTCAACAACACGGTGACGGGCTATAGCGGCACGGCGCACTTCACGAGCACCGATGGCCAGGCGGTACTGCCGGCGGACTCGACCTTGACCAATGGCGTAGGCACGTTCTCGGCGACGTTGAAGACGGCGGGCAACCAAACGCTTACGGCGATGGATACGGTGACCGCGTCGATCACCGGTACGTCAGGCACCGTCACAGTAAGCACCGCCGCGGCGACGCACTACGCGGTCAGCGCCCCTGCGTCGGCGGCGCCAGGCATTGCGTTCAATTTCACCGTGACGGCGCAGGACCCCTTCAACAACACGGTCACTGGCTACAGCGGCACGGCGCACTTCACCAGCACCGATGGCCAGGCAGTACTGCCGGCGGACTCGACCTTGACCAATGGCGTAGGCACGTTCTCGGCGACGTTGAAGACGGCGGGCAGCCAGACGCTCACGGCGACGGATACGGTCACCGCATCGATCACCGGTACATCGGGCGCCATCGTAGTGAGTTCTGCTGCAGCGACGCACTACTCGGTCAGTGCCCCTGCGTCGGCGATCGCGGGCACAGCGTTCACTTTCACCGTGACGGCTTTGGACCAGTTCAACAACACAGCCACGGGCTATAGCGGCACGGTGCATTTCACGAGTACGGATGCACAAGCGGTGCTGCCGGCGGACTCAACCTTGACCAATGGCGTAGGCACGTTCTCAGCCACATTGAAGACGGCGGGCAGCCAGACGCTCACGGCGACGGATACGGTGACGGCATCGATCACCGGTACGTCAGGCACCGTCACAGTGAGTGCCGCTGCGGCGACGCACTACACCGTCAGTGCCCCTGCCTCGGCGATCGCGGGCACGGCGTTCAATTTCACCGTGACAGCGCTGGATGCATTCAACAACACGGCCACGGGCTATGCCGGCACGGTGCACTTCACGAGTACCGATGGCCAGGCGGTACTGCCGGCGGACTCGACCTTGACCAACGGTACGGGCACGTTCTCGGCCACGTTGAAGACAGCGGGCAACCAGACCCTCACGGCGACGGACACGGTGACCGCATCGATCACCGGTACATCAGGCACCGTCACAGTAAGCACCGCCGCAGCGACGCACTACGCGGTCAGTGCCCCGGCGTCGGCGATCGCGGGCACGGCGTTCACTTTCACCGTGACGGCGCAGGACCAATTCAACAACACGGTCACGGGCTACAGCGGCACGGCGCACTTCACGAGCACGGATGCGCAGGCGGTACTACCTGCGGACTCGACCTTGACCAACGGTACGGGCACGTTCTCGGCCACGTTGAAGACGGCGGGCAACCAGACTCTCACGGCGACGGACACCGTGACCGCGGCGATTACTGGCACGTCGAACACGATCGCGGTCGTTGCTACCGCGGCGACGCACTACACGGTCAGCGCCCCCGCCTCGGCGATCGCGGGCACAGCGTTCAATTTCACCGTGACAGCGCTGGATGCATTCAACAATACGGCTACGGGCTATGCCGGAACGGTGCATTTCACGAGCACGGATGTGCAAGCAGTGCTGCCGGCGGACTCGACCTTGACCAACGGTACAGGCACGTTCTCTGCCACGTTGAAAACGGTGGGCAGCCAGACCCTCACGGCGACGGACACCGTGACCGCGGCGATCACTGGCACGTCGAGTACGATCGCGGTCAGTGCTACCGCGGCGACGCACTATTCGGTCAGCGCCCCTGCGTCGGCGACGGCGGGCACGGCTTTCACTTTCACCGTGACAGCGTTGGATCCATTCAACAACACGGCCACGGGCTATGCCGGGACGGTGCACTTCACGAGCACCGATGGGCAGGCAGTGCTGCCGGCGGACTCGACCTTGACCAACGGTACGGGCACGTTCTCGGCCACGTTGAAGACGGTGGGTAACCAGACCCTCACGGCGACGGATACGGTGACGGCATCGATCACCGGTACATCGGGCACCGTCACAGTGAGTGCCGCTGCAGCGACGCACTACGCGGTCAGTGCCCCTGCGTCGGCGATCGCGGGCACGGCGTTCACTTTCACCGTGACAGCGCTGGATGCATTCAACAACACGGCCACGGGCTACGCCGGCACGGTGCACTTTACGAGCACCGATGTGCAGGCAGTGCTACCGGCTAACTCGACCTTGACCAACGGCGTAGGCACGTTCTCGGCCACGTTGAAGACAGCGGGCAACCAGACCCTCACGGCGACGGACACGGTGACCGCATCGATTACCGGTACGTCAAGCACCGTCACAGTGAGCGCTACTGCGGCGACGCACTACGCGGTCAGCGCCCCTGCGTCGGCGACGGCGGGCACAGCGTTCAATTTCACCGTGACTGCGCTGGATCCATTCAACAACACGGCTACGGGCTATGCCGGCACAGCGCACTTCACGAGCACCGATGGCCAGGCAGTGCTGCCGGCGGACTCGACTTTGACCAACGGTACGGGCACGTTCTCGGCCACGTTGAAGACGGTGGGCAGCCAGACGCTCACAGCGACGGATACGGTTACCGCATCGATCACCGGTACATCGGGCACCATTACCGTGAGTGCTGGCGCAGCGACGCACTACATCGTCAGCGCCCCTGCCTCGGCGACCGCGGGCACGGCCTTCAGCTTCACCGTGACGGCGCAGGACCAGTTCAACAACACCGCCACGGGCTATAGCGGCACGGCGCATTTCACGAGTACGGATGCACAAGCGGTGCTGCCGGCGGACTCGACCCTGACCAACGGCACCGGCACGTTCTCGGCTACGTTGAAGACGGTGGGCAGCCAGACGCTCACGGCGACGGATACGGTGACCGCATCGATCACCGGTACATCGGGCACCGTCACAGTGAGCGCCGCTGCAGCGACGCACTACACGGTCAGCGCCCCCGCCACTGACGTGTCAGGCACGGCTTTCAGCTTCACAGTGACGGCGCTGGACCAATTCAACAATACCGCCACCGCCTATAGCGGCACGGTGCACTTCACGAGCACGGATGCACAAGCGGTGCTGCCGGCGGATTCGACCCTGACCAACGGCGTAGGCACCTTCTCAGCAACGCTGAAGACGGGCGGCAACCAGACGATCACGGCGACCGATACGGTGACCGCTTCGATTACCGGAACATCGGGCCCGATCCAGGTCCAAGTCCCACCGCAGATCACGAGCGCAAACTCGACCACCTTCACGCCGGGCGTGGCGGGTACGTTCACGGTCACGACCACTGGCTTCCCGACTGGCGCCTCGATGTTGATCAGCGAGCTCGGCGCGCTGCCTGCGGGCGTCAATTTCGTCAACAACAACAACGGCACCGCGACCCTGTCCGGTACGCCAGGGGCGCTTTCGCAGAACAGCTCGCCGTATGCGCTGACGATCACCGCGAATAATGGCATCGCGCCGAACGCGACGCAGGGCTTCACGCTCAACGTCGTCTGCCCAACGATCAACGTCAGCGGCGCGATCGCCGACCAGACCTACAACACGGCGATGAGCGCGGCGACGTTCACGCAGAGTGGCGGTCACGGCACGATCACCTGGAGCGCGAGCGGCTTGGCGCCGGGTGAAGCGATCGGCGCGGGGAGCGGCCAGGTCACTGGCACCCCGACCAACACCGGCACGTTCACGGCGAGCGTCACTGCGACCGACGCGTTCGGCTGCAGCGGCTCAGGCACAGCCACGTACCACGTCAATCCGAAGGCGAGCAACGACAGCTACAACGCGCTCGGCAACGTGTTGGTCACTTCGGCCAACGGAGCACCCGCGTTCTCGGTCACCGACAACGATAGCTTCCCCGCCGGCACCACGATCAGTGCGTTCGACGCGACCTCGGCCGGCGGCGGCGCGGTGACCATGGTCACTTCCGGCGCAAACATCGGTCAGTTCACCTACGATCCGCCCACCGGCGCGAGCAGCGGCACCGACACGTTCACTTACACACTGTCCAGCAATGGCCGCACCGCAACCGGCACGGTGACCTTTGCGATCACCGCACGCGTTTGGTTCATCGACGACACGGCGGGCGCCTGCTCGTCCACCTGCGACGGCCGCCAGAGCCATCCCTTCACCAACACGTCAACGTTCCAGACGGCCAACACCGGCGCAGCGTTCAAGCCCGCGGCGAACGATCCGATCTTCATCTACACCGGCGGTTCGGCCTACAGCGGCACGATCACGCTGCTCAACGGCCAGCACCTGATCGGGCAAGGTGCGTTGAGCACGCTCTCGACGCTCGGCGCCGTGTTTCCGCAGCCCGGCCAGTCACTGCCGTCGACCGGCGGCACGCCGCCGACCCTAACCAGCGCAGGCACGACGATCACGACCGGCAGCGGCAACTTCATCCATGGCCTGAACCTCGGCAACGCGACGACGGCGCTCGCCGGCACCAACTTCGGCATGCTGACGATCAACAGCAATGTTGCGATCAACAGCAACGGCCAGGCATTGAACTTGAACAACGGCACGTTGATCGCGACGATCGAAAGCATCACCTCGAACGGCGGCGCCAACAACATCAAGCTGATCAGCGTCGCGGGCACTTCGACCTTCCAGCATGCCGGCATCGGTGGCGCACTCACCGGTGCGACCGGTACCGCGTTCCTGATGGGCTCGGCGGTGGCGGGTTCGGGTGGCACGTTGACGGTCGACTATGACGGTGCGATCACCGCCAGCGCTGGTCAGTCGCCGGTGATCCTGCAGAATCGTACCAACGGCCTGATCACGCTGAACGGCGCGATCAACTCGACCGCGCTAGGCGTGCAGCTGCTGAGCAATACCGGCGCGACGACGGCGTTTACCGGTCCGTTGACTTTGGCGACGACGAGCAATGCCGGGTTCACGGCGACAGGCGGCGGCACGGTGACCGCGACCGATGCGACGAGCACGGTCACGACCACAACGGGCACTGCGGTCAATATTGCCAACACCACAATCGGTGCGGGCAAGGTGACGTTCAAGAGCGTGTCGGCGAACGGCGCGGCCAGCGGCATCGTGCTCAACAATACCGGTGCCGGTTCCTTCCAAGTGGTCGGCAATGGCGGCACATGCACGTCGCTCGCGTCGACCTGCACCGGCGGCACGATCCAGGCGACGACCGGCCATGCGATCGACCTGACTGCTACGACGAACCCGTCGTTCAATTTCATCAAGGTCACGAACATCGCGCTGAGCGGCATCCACGGCACGCAAGTCAGCGGCTTTACGCTGGCGAACAGCGTGATCGACGGTGTGAACAACTCGCACACCTCGAACGACTCTGATGTCGCATTCAACGTCAATGGCGGCGCCGCGACCGAGAACAATTTGTCCGGCGCGGTATCGATCACCAACAACGTGATCAACAACTCGTACCAAGCCGGCATCGACATCTTGAATTACAACGGCACGATCTCGAACCTGACCATCACCGGCAACAGCTTCACCAGCAACACCAGTGCGACGCTGTCGTTCGGTTCGGCGATCTCGGTGTACGCAAACAGGAACAACGCCGGAGCTCAATTCGCTTCGATTACTGCCGGCTCGATCAGCAACAATTCGATTGCGAACTTCCCAAACGGCGCCGGTATCCAGGTCTTGGCCGGCAATAATGGTGCGGGTCCGCTCGGCAACAATATCGCGAGCCTGGCGAGCCCGTTGTTGATCCAGGACAACACGATCAGCGGCGCGGCGCCGGGTGCGGGTGGCCTCGGCACGAACGGCGTCCAGGTGACTGTCGGACACCTGAGCGACGGCTTCTTCACGATCGGCGCGAGCGGACACCCGAACACGATCACAAACGTGAAGGGCAACGGCGTCGCCTGCAGCAAGTTCGGCAACAATTCCGGCTTGGGCACGAACGCGTCGAAATGCATCATCGCGTTCAATTCGATCAACGCCAACAATACGGCGAACTCGCCGGGCATCAACACCGGCGCGGATCAGTCTACGGCGAATACGAACACGCCGAAGTTGTATCTCGACATCCACAACAACACCGTGCAGAACACGACCGGTAACGGCATTCTGTCGACGATCCGCAGCACGGACGGCACCGGCGTATTCAACATCGCGAACAACACGGTCTCGCGGCCGACGTTGGTGTCCGGTACGGTCTACGGCATTCGTGTCGATGCCGGTAACGGCAGCGAATCCGCGGGCGCGACCGTGTGCCTCAAGATTCTCGGCAACACGACCACGGGCTCGACCAATGGCACGACCACGGCACCCGGCATTGGCTTGCGCGACCAGCACGTCGCTCCCGTCGCCGCGTTCAACATCGATGGCCTGACACCCAATCCCGCGAGCGACGGCGGCCCGATGGAAGGCTACGTCAACGGCCAAAACCCGGCCAGCGCGAGCGGTTCATTTGGCGTCGGCGGCACGGCTTCGATCTCCAGCGGCGCCTCCTTCCACGCCGCGACCTGCACTATCCCGTAAGCACCTGCACTGACATCTCAACCGGAGAAATCGCCATGGCCGAACCGTTTCTCAGCGAGATCCGCATCATGAGCTTCGGCTTTCCGCCGAAAGGATGGGCTCTTTGTGACGGGCAACTACTGCCGATCAACCAGAACCAGGCGCTGTTCTCCCTGCTCGGTACGACCTACGGTGGCGACGGGCGCGTCAACTTCGGGCTGCCCAATCTGCAGGGACGCGTGCCGATCCATATGAGCGGGACCCATACCTTGGGCGAGCGTGGCGGCGAACAGGGGCACACGCTGACCATCAGCGAGATTCCGACGCACACCCACCTGCTCAACGTGCAGACTGCGCAGGGCACCACGGTGACGCCCGACGTCAACACGGTGGTGTCGACGTCGACGCCGCAGAATCTCTATGCGCCGGCCGGCAACGGCATCGCGATGGCGCCAAACGCAATCGGCAATACCGGCGGCAGCCAGGCACACCTCAACATGCAGCCGTTCCTGGTGCTGAATTTCAGCATCGCCCTGCAAGGCATATTCCCGTCGCAGACCTGAGGAGGTCCGATCATGGCGCAACCATATGTTGGTGAAATCCGCATGTTCGCCGGGAACTTCGCTCCTGCGGGCTGGATGTTTTGCGAAGGGCAATTGCTGCCGATTTCGGAATACGAAACGCTGTTCAACCTGATTGGTACGACTTACGGCGGCGACGGCCAATCGACGTTCGCGCTGCCGGATTTGCGCGGCCGTGTGCCGATACATTTCGGCAACGGCTTCACCCTGGCCGAAACCGGCGGTGTCGAGACGGTCACGTTGACCGTCAGCCAGATTCCGGCGCACAACCACGTGGCGGTGGCGACAAACAACCTCGCGACGGTCACCTCGCCGCAGGGCGCGGTGCCGGCGGCGGCGTCGGTGGTGAACGTGGACGCGTACGGGACCGACCAGCCGGTGCAGGCGGTCGCGCCGAGTTCGATCTCGTTTACCGGAGGAAGCCAACCGCACGACAATTTTCAGCCGTATCTTTGTGTGGACTTCATTATCTCGTTGTTCGGCATCTTCCCCTCACAAACTTGAGCGAGCATCGTCATGGACCCATTCGTTGCCGAAATCCGCATTTTCCCGTTCAATTTCGCGCCCAAGGGCTGGGCATTCTGCGACGGCCAGATCCTGCCGCTCTCGCAGAACACGGCGCTCTTCTCCCTGCTCGGCACCACTTACGGTGGCGACGGAAAGAGCAATTTCGCGCTGCCGGATATGCAGGGCAATGCGCCGATGCATCCGGGGCAGGGGCCCGGCCTTTCACTGCACGACCTCGGCGAAACTGGCGGTTCGGACACCGTGACTCTGCTGGAGTCCGAGATTCCCGGCCATTCGCACGCCTTCAACGCGTCGCTCAGCGACGGCACCAGCGTTCGGCCGGGCGGCCAGTTGTTCGCGCAAGGCGTCGGGGTGCAGATGTGGACCACCGGCAGCACGAACCAGCAGGCTGGTCCGAGCTTCGTCGCACCGGCCGGTGGCGACCAGCCGCACAACAATATGCAGCCGTATCTGACTTTGAATTTCTGTATCGCTTTGCAGGGTGTATACCCGCCGCGCACGTAAGTTTGAAATTTTCACAGGGGAAAGTTTTTTCATGCCGATCAGCCGACGACGTTTCTTGACCGCTCCTTTGCTCGCGCTCGGCGCGGGCGCGTGCATGGGGGGCGGCGTCATCGCGCATGCGAAAACGTCCACAAACCGTCCGTTGCGATTCTCGCTGTTGCGTCTGCAAGGAAGCGATGGCAGCGCGGCCGACGTGCAATTGCGTGGCAAAGCCTGGGAAAACACCGGGCGGGAAGGCGGCCCCGATTTGACGCGCATCACCTTGCACGGCTTCGTGCCGACGTCGCTGTTCGGCCCGGAAATGGCGCTTGTGCAGTGCCTGTTCGGCGACAGCACCGAGACAGCTCACGATCTGTATCGCTATTTCGCCGCACCAGATCTGGCGAACAGCAAGGCGGTCAGTTTCGATGCGGTCGCGGGGGCGTTCGCGGGCTTTCGCGTGAGCCTGACGCAGGCCGAAGGACAGTCGGCCCAGGTCGGCGAATTCCGCATGCCGCGTCTGCAGCCCGGGCTTTACGCACTGATCGCCGACGATGTCGTGCTGCCTGGTAAGTATACTTTTACCGGCGAGCTTGCGCGGCCCCTGGCCGGTATGTTCGGTATCGCGCCGAACCACCTCGCCTTCAGCGTGGTGGAAAGCGTTTGACCGTCGGCTTCGGTGCGGCGAACGGCGAGTCGCTCGCTGACGCGCTGCAGCGTGCCTGCCCCGACATCGGTCTGCACCTCGAGCGCGACGACGACCTGGATTTCCTGCGCGGCCTCTACGCGAGCGTGCGCGCGCACGAATTGGCGCAGATCGACTGGAGCGAGGAGCGCAAGCGCGAGTTCACCGATGCGCAGTTCGCTCTGCAGCGCAGCCACTATCGCGAACACTATCCCGGCGCAGAATTTCTCGTCGTCGAGCAAGCCGGCCTGCCGATCGGCCGCTTTTACCTGTGCCGCTTCGCGCATGAGATTCGGGTGATGGACATCGCCCTGGTCGAGGCATGGCGCAATGCCGGCATCGGCACGCGCCTGATGCGCGCGTTGCTCGGCGTGGCCGATGCGGAAGGCCGCAGCGTGACCCTGCACGTCGAGCCCGACAATCCCGCGCAGCATCTGTACCGCAGGCTCGGGTTCAATCTGATCGAGCCGCGCGGCGTATACGATTTTCTGGGTCGCCCGTTACCGGCGGCAGCTTCCGCGCAGGCGACGGGCGCGTCCGCGGACAGATGACGGACGCGGCTTGCGTCAGTTGAAAATGATCTCGTAGCACATGCCCTGTCCGTCCGGGCCGACCGGCACGGTGAACAGGTCGAGCGCGCCATGCACGGGATGCTCGTAGCGGAACGTGCCCTGGGCCAGCGCGGTGCGAGCGCCCTTGTCGCGCAGGAGCAAGGCGAACGGCGGCGCGGGCCGTTGCGAGCGCGCCGGCAACGCACGCACTCCCGCCACTTCGAAGTCGATGCGCTTGTCGCCGTGCACCATGGATAGGCGGTGCTCCGGCAGGGTTTCGAAATCGGCGGCGGAAAGTTGATCGATCATGCTGTTACCTCAATCCGATGCGCTCGCAGATCGCAAGCGTAGCTTTCGCTCGATTCAGAGTATAGAAGTGTATCCCAGGCACGCCGCCGGCAATCAGTTTTTCGCACAGCTCGGCGACGACGTCAGCGCCGAATTCGCGGATCGAGTCGGCGTCGTCGCGGAATGCTTCCAGGCGCTTGGCGATCCAGCGCGGAATCTCCGCGCCGCACATGTCCGAGAAACGCTTCAACTGCGAGTACTGCGTGATCGGCATGATGCCCGGTGTGATCGGCACAGTGATCCCCGCCTTGCGCGCGTCGTCGACAAAGCGGAAATACGCGTCGGAATTGAAGAAGTACTGCGTGATCGCGCCGTTCGCGCCGGCATCGACCTTGCGCTTGAAGTTGGCCAGATCGCTGGGCGCGTCGGCCGACTGCGGATGCATTTCCGGATACGCGGCGACTTCAATGTGGAAGAAGCCGTCGTGCTCGCGGCGGATATATTCGACCAGATCGCTCGCGTAGTGGAATTCGCCATAACTTGCCATGCCGGAAGGCAGGTCGCCGCGCAGCGCGACGATGCGCTTGCAGCCCATCGCTTTATACGACTCGACAAGCTTGCCGATCTCCGCGCGCGTACCGCCGACGCAGGACAGGTGCGGCGCCGCGTCGAGGCCGTGCTCTTCGCGCAGATGGCGCACGGTTTCCGGCGTGTAGCTCAGCGTGGAACCGCCGGCGCCAAACGTGCAGCTCACGTACTCGGGCTTGAGCGCCTTGAGTTTCGGCAGCGCCGATTCCAGCGTCGCACGCTGTTCGTCGGTCTTCGGTGGGAAGAATTCAAAGCTGATCGGCGTCATCGTTCGAGGTACTGAATTGTCCTGAGGGTGGAGTATATATCTCTTTGTCGCGATGAAGCGATATTATCGTCCCAACACCTCAATCTTCCCTGCAGAATTTCCCCAATGTCCATCGTCCTGACCCCATTCGCCCGCACGCGGCTGTTTCCGAAGGAATCGCGTCGCAACACCATCCAGGACTGCACGCCGGCGGAATTCGAGCGCCGCCTCAACGACGAGACGCCGCTGAAGGTGCTCGACGGCTACGCGCCGTTCTGCAAGCTGCACGTGCATCGCAATTGGACCTCGACGCGCTGCCTCACCCTGCCGATCACCGACGACAACCGGCATCTTCTGCGTTCGGCCTACGAGGCGCGCACGAAAGAGGAATTGCCGGTCCTGGTGCGCTGGTTCGAGGGCGTCGAAGCTCCGGTGGCTAATTATCTCGTCGTGATTCTTTATAGCCGTGAACAGCTGGCGAAAGAGGGTGCACCGATCGACGCCGACTGGGGCATCGTCGGTTGCATCTATACCGCGGAGCCGGAAGAAATCCCGATGGCGCCGATCACGATGATGCGCAACGCGCTCGGTGTGGAAGAGGGCGGCTCGGGCGTGCCGCTCGATCGCGAGGCGTATCGGCGCGGTGTCGAATTCTGGGAACGCAACGCGAACTGGCGGCCGTAATTTCGCCGACTCAGTGCCGGGTTCGAACCGCTTCCGCCGGCGGCTCATCGGCGAACACCGCCGCGACGTCGGCTTCGTCGAACACGTACTGGCGATTGCAGAACTCGCAAGTGATCTGGATTGAGCCCTGTTCAGCGAGCACGGCTTCGTTCTCCTCGCGGCCGAGCGAGCGCAGCATTCCACCGACGCGCTCGCGCGAGCAGGTGCAGCCGAACGCGAGCGGCTGCGCGGGTTGCAGGCGCACACCTTCCTCGTGGAACAGGCGCAGCAGCACTTCTTCCGGCGGCAGGCCGAGCAACTCATCTGGTGTCAGCGTCGCGAGCAGGTGTTCGGCGCGGTTCCAGCCGTCGGCGTCGCCGAGCGGCGCCCCGCCGGCCGTGGCGACCTGCTGCAGCATCAGTCCGCCGCAGCGCTCTGCCGTCGCGGCGAGAACGAGTCGCGTCGGCAACTGTTCCGAACGCTGGAAATAGCCTTCGAACGCGCTGGCGAGATCGCCATGCTCAACCGGCACCAGGCCCTGGTAGCGCGAATCGGTCACCGCGTTTTCGATCGTGATCGCCAGGCGAGCGCCGGATTCGAGCACGACATCCGTTTTTGGCGCCGTGCCGTCCCAGCGCACGATGCCGCGCACCTGCCCGTCATGCGTGCAGTCGGCGAACAGCAAGCGCAGGGCGCCGCTGTCGCGCAGGTGGATCGACAGGCGTCCCTGGAATTTGATCGCGCTCGTGAACAACGCGCTCGCGGCGACGGTCTGGCCGAGCAAGTCGATGAGCGGGTCGGTGTAGTCGCCGTTGGCGCGGGTCTGACGCCAAGCGTCGTCGAGGCGCACAATTGCTCCGCGCACGCCGGCATGTTCGAGTTGGAAGCGATGCAGAAAGTCGTTGGCTGTCGTCATGAATCGTATCGTTGAATCGGGTGGAATGCGGGTGGCGGCGCGTTGCTGCCGCGGACGCCAGTGTATGCGGGCAGCCGTGGTGGGATGCAAGAGGAAAATGCGCTCGACGATCGCCCGAAATTTTCCATCGCTCGCACCCGATTCGGACCGGATATCGCAAGAAGATGCTGCAAGATGGCGGGAACGAGTCGAGCACATGGGAGGGATAGCTTGAAACGGATTAACGGGTTTTTCCGCGGCGCTGCGGCCCTGGCGATGCTGATGGCGCAAGCCGGCTGGGCCAATGAATGGTCGCCGCCCGCGGGCATCAAACAGATTCCCTTGTGGCCCGAGAACGCGGCCATCGCGCGTCCCGAGACAACGGGTGAGGAAAGCTACAGGGCGGCCACGTCGCCCGTCGCCGGCCGCCCGTGGACCCGCATCGAGAACGTCGTGCGCCCGACCATGACGGTGTTTCCCGCCAAGGGCGTGAACACGGGCGCAGCGGTCGTGGTGTTTCCGGGCGGCGGCTACCAGATTCTCGCGATCGACCTCGAGGGCACTGAAGTTTGCGACTGGATCACGGCGAAAGGCGTCACCTGCGTGGTGCTCAAATATCGCGTGCCCGGCGGGGGGCCGTATGGATTGAAAATGCCGCGCGTGCCGATGGCGCTGCAAGATGCACAGCGCGCGATGAGTTTGCTGCGCGAGCGCGGCGGCGAGTGGGGCATCGATCCGCACAAAATCGGCGTGCTCGGATTTTCCGCCGGCGGCCATCTCGTCGCCTGGGTCAGCAACGAGGCCAAGCGCAGCTATGCGCCGGTCGATGCCGCCGACAAGCAGAGCAGCCGCCCGGATTTCGCGGTCGTGCTCTATCCGGGGCACATTTGGGATTACGAGGACAACCATTTTCAGCAACCGGCCAACGGCCTGCGCGTGACCGCTGCGGCGCCGCCGACATTCATCCTGCAGGCGCAGGACGATCCCGTCGACAACATCCACGAATCGGCGACTTACTATCTGGCACTGCTGAAGGCCGAGGTGCCGGTGGAGATGCATGTATACGCGCATGGCGGCCACGCATTCGGCCTGCGCCGCACCGATCAGCCGATCACGCAGTGGCCAGCGCTCGCTGAAACGTGGTTGCGCACGATTGGAATGCTGCCGAAGACGCCGTGACGAGTTCGCGTAGGGAAGGTTGAATCAAAGCCCGTCATTCCGGCGCAAGCCTGAATCCATCTTGATCTTTCTTCATAGGAACAAGAGGCAAATGGACCCCGGCTTTCGCCGGGGTGACGGCAACAAGACTTGTTCATGGGTACCTAGAAAGTCCGTTTTCGTTCTCGGCAACGCGCTGAAAATTTCCTGCGTTCACATCATCTGCGTCTACTCCCCGCGCTGCAGGATGACGCCCATCTCCTCGACGTCCAGATCGCGCTCCAGTTCGTGCAGAACTTCGTCTTCGATCAGCCCGGCGCGATGGATGCGGATCAGCTCGGCGCGGCCGGCGGCAAGGCTGATCAGCACGACGTCGAAGTGTGTTTGGATGCCCGACATGAACTTGTCCGCGTCCGCCGCATAGCGTTCAGTGATTTCCAGACGCCTGCGGTACTCCGCAAGCAATTGCGGATGGATCAGCGTTCCGTCCTCCGCGTAGGCATGTGCCTCCACCGCCGCGGCCCGCGCGCGCGCGATGGCGGCTTCGGATGCGGGCAGACTCATTTTCGCAGGAGGGTCCGCGTCCACCGGCTGCGTGCGGCGGATCAGCCAACCCAGACTCGTCCCCTGGATCACGACGGTGGCGAAGATCACGGCGAACGCCGTGACCAGCATCAGATCTCTGCCCGGCATGGCCTCGGGCAACGTGAGCGCGACCGCGAGCGTCACGACGCCGCGCATGCCGGCCCAACTCAGCACCGTCGCTTGCCGCACGCCCAGCGGCCGCGCGCGTTTCAGTCCCGCGCCGCGAAGCAGGGCGAGCAGGCCGTCGACACCGAACACCCAAACGAAGCGCGCCGCCACGATCGCCAGCACCACACCGAGTATAGGAATGGTCATCGTCGCGGCAATAGCTTCGACCCCGCCGACGCGATCGAGCACGCCGCGCAGCGAGAAGCCGATAAGGATGAAGACGAGCGCTTCGAGCACGAACACCATCGTGCGCCAGAAAGAGCCGCCGCGCAGCCGCACGCGTGCCGGAAGGATGACGTGCTGATACCAGCCGAGCACCAGCCCGGCGACGACCGTGGCGATCACACCGGAAACGTGGATGGACTCGCCGGCGATATAAGCGGCCCAACACATCAGCGTATTGGCCATGATGATCAACGTCTGCTCGCCGAGGCGCTTGACCACGAATATCCATGCCGCGGAAACGGCGAGGCCGACAGCGATTCCGCCAAGGGCAAGAAAGAGAAAATTCGACACGGCCGCGCCGGTATCGAACAACCCGCTCATCGTCGCCGCCACGGCGAAGCGAAACAGCACGAGGCCGGTCGCGTCGTTGAGGAGGCTTTCTCCTTCGACCAGCGCCGACAGTCGCCGTGGCAGCTTCACGCCTTCGAGCACCGCGCGCGCCGACACCGCATCGGGCGGCGAGACGATCGCACCGAGCGCGAAGCAGGCGGCCCACGGCAGATTCGGCACGAGCCAATGCGTGACAACGCCCACCGCGAACGTAGTGAACACAACGGCGCCGACCGCAAGCGACAAGATGCCCGGAAGATGCCGCCGAAAACGGCCGAACGCCGTGAAATAGGCCCCATCCATCAGCAGCGGTGGAAGAAACAGCACCAGCGTCAGCTCGGGATCGAGCGCCAGCGGCGGCAAGCTCGGCACAAAGGCCAGCGCGCCCCCGCCGACCAGCAACGCGGTGGCCGGCGGCAGGCCGATACGCCGCGCCGCCCAATGCAGCGCGACGACCACGGCGAGAAGAATGAGGAGGAGTTCGAACGTTTCGACGGGAGGCATCGCGCCAGATAGCATTATTTCCTGCCGGATTCAACGCGCGCGATGTGCGCCAGCGGCTTGCTGAAACGCGCTCTGATCCCGTTTGCACTCTCACCTGAGTTTTAGGTCATCGAAAAAATTTCGTGGCGATGTCGATTTCCGCAAACGCCGTTCGTCGTTTCAATGTAAGGCCGATGTGATCGACTCAAGCTCAGGAGACAGACGATGCGCGTGATGGTGTTGGTGAAGGCGACGGCAGACAGCGAAAAAGGCTTTGACCCTTCATCGCCGTGGGCGGCCGCGATGATGGAGGCGATGGGCAAGTTCAACGACGAGTTGAGCAAGGCCGGCATCTTTCTCGGCGCCGGCGGTCTGCAGCCGTCCTCGCAGGGCAAGCGGATCGCGTTCGATGGCCCCGGCCGCGCGGTCATCGACGGGCCGTTCGCCGAGACCAAGGAACTGGTCGCCGGCTTCTGGCTGTGGGACGTCAAGGACATGGACGAGGCAGTCGCATGGGTGAAGCGCTGCCCCAATCCCATGCTGGGGCCGAGCGAGATCGAAATCCGGCCGCTGTACGAGCTGGGAAATCCTTCGATTTGACGTGCAAGAAGTTCACAGGTAACCGCTTTGCTCGTCATTCCCGCATGCTTCTGGCGGGAATCCAGTGACTTTCGCTTTACATGGGTCGATCAGGCAAAGAAAAGGCATTGGATTCACGCTTTTGCGGAAATGACAAAGTGAGTTTTGACACGAATCAGGAGAACGAAAAATGATCAGCAAAAACACAATTTGCCTTTGGTACGACGGCACCGCATTGGATGCCGCGAAGTTCTACGCCGAGACGTTTCCGGACAGCGCGGTGGGCGCCATCCATCGCGCACCGGGCGATTATCCCGACGGCAAGCAGGGCGATGTCCTGACCGTCGAGTTCACGGTCATCGGCATCCCCTGTCTGGGCTTGAATGGCGGGCCGGCGTTCAAACACAACGAAGCTTTCTCGTTTCAGGTCGCGACCGACGATCAGGCCGAAACGGATCGCTACTGGAACGCGATCGTCGGCAACGGCGGCAAGGAAAGCGCCTGCGGCTGGTGCAAGGACAAGTGGGGATTGTCGTGGCAGATCACGCCGCGAGCCCTCACCGAAGCATTCACCAGTGCGGATCGTGCGGCGTCCAAGCGTGCCTTCGACGCCATGATGAAGATGACGAAGATCGATATTGCCACGATCGAGGCGGCACGGCGCGGTTGATGCCGCGCCGCGCATCATGCGGTTTTACTAGCTGGGCTGGTCAAGTATTCAAGATCGGTCCTTCCACGCAGTTGCGTCCGCGGCCCTTTGCTTTGTAGAGGGCCGCATCCGCAGCGTCGAAAAGCGCGCCTTCGTCATTGTTGGCCGGAACGATGGTGGCAACGCCAACACTGACGGTAACGATCCTGTAGGGACTGCTCTTGTGAGGGAGCGCCATTCTGCGAACGTTCCCGCAGATTTTCTCGGCCACGATGGCCGCGTCCGGCGCGTAGGCACCGGGAAGTAGCACCACGAATTCTTCGCCACCGAGGCGGACGCAAAGGTTGCCGTACTGCTGAGCAATCGTACGAATCGCATCCGCGATATCAATGAGGCACTTGTCGCCGGCCGTGTGTCCATAGGTATCGTTGTAGGCCTTGAACAGATCGACATCGATCAGAAGAAGCGAAAGCGGCCGACGAAACCTCGCTGCACGCCGCCATTCTGTGTTGCGCACGACGTCGAACTGGCGTCGGTTAGGCAGCCCCGTAAGCGAGTCGAGCAGCGCCTCGTTGCGATAATGTTGGGCGACGTCGAGAATGACTGCCAGAAACGCGGCCAATGCGAAGGCAATGCCCACGATGTTGCCGGTCGCATGCGCTGCTGTTGTGAGGTTGGCGGAAATCGGGCCGCCTTGCGACAACATCGACGCGTGAATCATCAATGCCGCAATCACCGTGATCGACGCGGTCATTATTACGACGACGACGAACAACAGCTTATCGACCCACTGATTGAGGTGCCGCCGCATCGCTGCCAGGGCGATTCCGGTCAACGCAAGGCGCAGGGCGAGCCTGATCGAGAGCACGATCCATTTCATGCTCGGCAACAAGAGAAGCCAGGCGGTAAGCGCGATGACGCCAAGATAGATCGCAAATCGCGTGCGCAGGGCGAACGCTGCTTCTCCGGTGCGCTCGTGCAATCCGTGCATTTGCAAGAAGATCGATGTGAGAAACAGCGCTTGCGGCAATATTGCGGGCCCCCACTCGACAGTTTGAAACGAGGGGAGCAGCAGCAAATCGCAAGCTGCCCAACTCAGATACCCCAGTCCCCAGAAGAGTGCCGACCGAACCTTCCACCACTGCCAGGCAAGCAGGAACGCGATGCCCAGCAAGATGAGCGTCGAGATTATCAGGAACGCCAAAAGACGCTCCCGGCCAAACTCGGCGCAACCCTGCCGACAAACGAATGGAAGAGCGCGTTCCCATCGAAGCCGATTCGCCTCGGGCACTGGGCGACTACCGCGCGCGTCGAGGTAGCCGATGGCGACGTGCAGATCATGTGAACGTTGCTAAAACTCGGAATTTCCCAGCCTGCGAGGACCATGTGTGATGTATATCACATTTCTTCGCGATAGTTTCCTGGGTCAGACGGGTCGGAGCGGACCCTTCTATTTGTTCGCTGCCCCGTCTGTCGCACGCAACAACCGTCGAAGAATGTGAGTTCGACCTGATTCGCGGATGTATTGGCAAACCGTCTTTTGACGACAACCCATCGTCGCGCTATGTTGCCCAACGAATCGGGGGATTCGCATGGGACGCGCGAAGGGGAATCTGATCGGGAATCTTGCGACGCTGCCGTGGCCGGCAGGCGTTGTCTTTGGTGTGGGTGCGTTTTTTGCAATTCGCAACCTGTCGCGGAGAGAAACGCACTCTGCCCCCTTTTCCAGACCCCTTTTCCAGACAGGCAAGAAGTTTTGGGAATGTTCAACGTTTCCTGTTTGTCGAGGCGTGCGATGAGTGCGGAAGTGCACTCTGACCCGAGTTTTCCATTCGGGCGCTGGCGCCGAGGGAAATGCACTCTGACCTCGTTTGCTTATAGCTAGCGCCTAATAGGAGAGCTTCGTGACTTCAGCGACTGAGAATGAAGGTGTCGGTTACATCAAATTCGTCGGGTCTGCGGTCGAAGACGGTTCAATTGGCGCGGATGCGGCTGGCAATTCGTTACTTGCGCTTGATGAACTTATCCGTTACTTCAATCGGCGACAGTCAAAAGGATTTTCTTCAATCCCCTATGAGATCACGGTAGAAACCCATAAGGGTTCTTGGGAGGTTGTCATATTAGGTGGGGTTGGAATTTTCGCGGCTGCTTACATAAAGAAAGCGGCTGAGAAGATGGCCGAAAATGATTTCGGCGATGTTGGATTCAAAGATGTTATTCGTAAATCACTACGTGCAATAAAAAAGCTCATTGATCTTGCAAAGCACACCAAAGGGAGGTTCGATTTCTCGACTTCCGATCTATCGTGGAGGATTGCGGAAGGTGTAGTAGGCATCGAAAACGATGAAGGCGAAACCATGTACATACCTCTTGAGTACTTCCAGTGGTACATCGGCATGCCAAGAAATTCTCTAAAAAAATTGACCCATCCCATTCAACAGAATCGTTCCTTAATCGTGGCGAGTCAAAGAGAAGGCAAAATTGAAGAGACATTGATCACAACAGAAGAAAAAGTATATTTTGGCCACGATAGTGTGATAAACGATGAGGAACTTCTCTTCCCGGAACTTGAGCACGGGGCAATAGTTGAGCTAGAAGGTCGTCTCACTCGAGGTAACGAAAATACAAATTCGATTGGCTTTGAGTACAGTGGTCACATACTCAATTGCGTGCCAGAGGTAGGTAGTATTATTCAATTTAAACCAGCTCTATTTCTTCGCTGTCGAATCGTTGCGACAGTAACCCGCCTACTCAAGCACACAGAAGCTGATCGACGCCCGACACTCATTCTGAGATATGTAACCCCACTGGAGACTGATGATCAGCTCGGGCTATTTTCGGGTTAACGAAGAAGAGCGGGGAAGAACGGAGAAGAACGGGGTCAGAGTGCCTTTCCAGTGACTTCGGGCCAGAGTTTGATGTTGACGAAAGAAAAAAGCGGGCGCATTTCGGCGCCCGGTTCGTTTCCGTCTTCGCGATGACTAGCAAGCCAATAAGCAGCAATAGGGGAACCCCAGACTCTGCCCCCGTTTCGAAAACGGCACTGCGGCCAGTTCGCCGAACTGGTGATGCATCGCACTGCACATGCACGATCTCCCGCCAACCGGCCCGGTCCTACTTCAGGCATTCATGGTCGATCCGCGAACAGGTGAATCGAAGCCGGTCCGAAATGCAATCGAGTTGCATGATGTTCCGGGGATCGAGATCTTGGCAGTGCGTGCGTGGATCGGTCTGAGAGTGCTGACCTGCGCTTGCTTCCTATCGCAATCGGCCGCGCGATCGCCTATTTCAGGATCAACTCGCGCATCAACTGGCTGCCGAGCACCTCACGCATGGGACCGCGTTCGATCGTTGCCTTGCTCTGTTCATCGTCCGAACCCATTACCTTGGCGGCGATCGCGTCCGCTTCGTCGGTCTTGTCGAGCGCGGCCATGTTCGGGAACGTGATCGACAAGATGAGGTCGGCGTCATTGGCAGTCCGTGCCTCCGTGCTGTAAACGGCATACTTGGTCACCAGACCCGCCTTGATCTGCGCTTCCATGAGCTTCTTGTAGGGGCCATCCAGCCATTTCATGTAGTTCTCGAACTGACCCGGTTTGATTTTGATGAAGCTGACGTCGGTCACCGGGCCATCTTTGTATACTTTGTTGTTGTCAGCCAGAACGCCAGTCGTGAATGCGAGCATCGGGATTGCCAGGTACAACGAAAAACGTTTCATGATGTACTCCCAGTTTGCAAACCGACCGTTGTCGGCCGATGGACGCTACATCTGGGTGGCAAGAACTTTCGGTTCGTTGGCGAACATAGCAATCCTTTCCGCTCGGCAAAAAGAAACGGGCGCCAATCGCGCCCGTATCGTTTCCGGCTTTGCGATGACCCGCAAGCCGATCGTGATTGTTGAATCACGGCTTCGGTATTTGCGTGTGGTTTCCGTAGATGTCGGACAATAGTACGGCTACCTTCTGTGCCTGCGCATCGCTGTGAAGCTCGCGAAGACCAAGAGCGCTGCAAGCATAAATATCGCCCCCTCTGAGAACATCGGAGCCGGGGAGGCAGTGGGAACCACTGCTGGGGAAATAGTCGCGCTCTCGTTTGCATCATTGCAGGCAGGGGCCGATGCCGCGTTGGCACTGTCGCCACCATAACTCGCGATCCATCGATAGACACCCGCTGACGAGGGCGTAAAGCTTCCCGAGTTGTAGCTGCCGTTGCCGTTCACAGTCACCGCCGATGTAAATGCGGGCGTTCCCGTGCAACTGGCGTTGTTGGGTCCGAACAGCTGAAAGGTGATGGTGCCAGTGGGAGACAGGCCCGCACCGAGAATGGCGGTATCGTGAATGGAGCCGCCTAGCAGCACGGAAGGGGAAGCTTGGGTGACAAGCGTGGTCGAAGCTAACGCAGAGACCGTCACGCTCTCGTTCGCATCGCCGCAGGCAGTTGTAGATGCCGCGTTGGCGGCATCGCCACTATAGCTTGCGATCCATCGATAGACGCCTGCTGAAAGGGGCGTGAAGCTCGCCGAGTTGTAGCTGCCGTCGCCGGCCACCGTCACCGTCGATGTAAAGGCAGGGGTTCCCGTGCAACTGGCGTTGTTGGGTCCGAACAAATGAAAGGTGATCGCGCCGGTCGGAGACACGCCCGCGCCGAGCGTGGCAGTATCGTGAATGAGGCCGCCAAGCGGCACTGAGGAAGAGGCCTGAGTACTGAGCGTGGTTGGAGTTAACGTCTGGCCTGTGGAAATAATTACGCTTTCGTTCGAATCATTGCAGGCAGTGGCCGACGCCGCGTTGGCGGCATCGCCACTATAACTCGCGATCCATCGATAGACACCCGCTGACGACGGAGTGAAGTTTGCTGAGTCGTAACTGCCATCACCGGCTACGGTGACAGTCGACGTAAAGGCGGGCGTTCCCGTGCAACTGACATTGTCCGGCCCGAACAACTGAAAGGTGATCGTGCCGGTGGGCGACAGGCCTCCACCGAGAGTGGCGGTGTCGTGAATGGAGCCGCCCAGTTGCAAGGAAGGGGAAGCCTGGGTGTTAAGCGTGGTCGGAATTAATACAGGGGGTATAGGACCACCGCTGCATGCGGTGATCGTATTGCTGTCGAGCGTCACCGCACCATTTCGCGCCAAGGCTCTGCCGTTCAAGTTTGAGCCGGTATTCAGTGTGATGCTGGTGAGCGCTAAAATATTTCCGACCATGGCGGTGCTTGTACCAATGGTCGCGGAACTGGTGACTTGCCACCACACGCCACAAGCCGAAGCTCCGTTGGTCAACGCAATCGACGATGAGCTTGCCGTCGTGAGTGAACTTCCCAACTGGAAAATGTAGACCCCCGCGCCGTTGAGGGTGAGTGTTCCCGTGAGGCTACCTGCCCCCATGCAATAAACGCCGGGCCCAAGGGTGGTTGCGCCACCTGTGCCCAATAAGCCACCTGCAATCTGCGTGCAGCTCGGTCGCCCCGCTGCATCGTTGTAAGCGGTAGTGAGGTCAGATTGCGCCTGTAACGCGACCGCGTCGGCGGAGTGCTGAGTTCCTGAACCTGGAACAATAATGCCGGGAGGAAAGCCTGTGATCGAAGTACCCGGGGCGACACCCACACTTCCAGTGACGACGCTGGGGCCGGTATTAGTCACTGCCGAACCTGCCAGAACGCTGTAGTCGGCCGCCGTGCCCAACGACACGTTTTGTGCCCATGCTGGAGAAGCGATGCAAGCAATTGCGACGAGTTCCAGGCATGCAGCAAGATGGCTGCACCGCACGGCCGCTCTGGCGATGCGAGAGGCGTAACCCGGACGTTGCGCTGGAGTGGTGGAATCAGTCCAACCGTTCATAGCATTCTCCCCTTTGAGAATTTCGCTAATCACTTCGATTAAAAAACATCGCTTGGGAGTCGGAGCCGAATGCAAACGAGAACTATAAGAATTAAATGTGTTTTCCGTTCGCGATCGTGATTACTGAGGTTTTTGTCGCCCACCGTTAGGCAAAATCATCCCTATCCAAGCACTTTGTCTTAAGTAGCTCCGGATTATTTACCTATTGGAGCGCCCGTCCGTGCGGTAGCGAACTTAAGGATTGCTCAGGTCTACTTTAGACACTAAGTGTGATTCGCAGCACGGTTGATCCATGCCTGATCAGCGCTGCCCCTCAGCTGGCGTCAGGGCAGCCGTCTACCGCGCGGCATGAACCGCTTGCGGACGACGAGAAACAACCGAATGCGCATTGATCCACGGTTCGAGCGGTATCGTCCAAATGTTGTAGTTGCCGTTATCCCAGCTTTGCAACCGAGCGAGATCGGTTTTTGCCTGCTCCAAGCTGCGGGGATAGGAGATAGGCATAGTACGTTCGCTGCTGAAATACAGCGTTTTCAGATCGGGGCTCAATCGAGGTTCGGCATCGGAGCCGAGGCTGTTGACCGTGTCGCCCATCCATAGGGGTTCGCCCCAGGCGCCGTTTTGTTTGAAGACGATAAACAGGTCCATGCTTCGTTTGGGAACGCGCCCGGAAGCAAACACCATGAAGGATTCGTCCGGCGCAACGGCGGGATCGACGTCGGAGCTCTGGCCGTCGCTGAACGACGGAGGCACCGGTGCGGAGAACACGCCATCGCGGTATTGCGAACGATAGAGTTGGAAATGATTCGTCTGCGTATTCCAGGACATGAAATAGAGGCTGCCGTCGGCGACCACGCTCGGCGCAAAGATCGTTGTATTGAAATTCACGACGGCCGATAAATGCTCCGGCGGGCTCCAGCCGGAATCGGTGCGTCGAATTCTCCACAGATTGCCGCCGATGTGCTCTTTGTCCAGAAAGTACGATTTGATCGCCTTTCCGCCGCTCTGCGTGGGGCGATCGGAGATGAACACGAGGGATTTGCCGTCCGGCGCCATGGCGGGCTCCATGTCGTTCCATTGTCCGGAGAAGGGCGCAATTTCGGGTTGCGACCAGCCTTCAGCCACGCGATGTGAAACCAATATCGTCGACTGCACCGCGCTGCTGCGCTGAAAGTACACCGTGTTGCCGTCGCGCGTGAAAGCGGGCGCCGCTTCGTGCGCCGCTGTCGATATGACGCCGGGCGCAAAAATTTCCGGGGCAGGAGAAATCACCTGCGCCGCCACCCACGGCGCCGACAAAATCAGAAATGATGCGAGAAGCTTACGTTGTTGCGCGATTTTGAAATGTCTGATCATGCGGATTTTGATTTTGATGGCGCGGGTCTTGTTCGCAACGAGATCACTGCGCACGATGCGCATCGAGCACCGACGCCAGCGAGACATACCAAATGTTGTCGGCCCCGTTGTCCCAGGTTTGCCAGCGCACCAGGTCATCTTGCATCTGTTGCGGCGTGCGCGGCCAGCTCACTTTGCTGCGCCGGTCCGAAGTGAAATACAGGCTGCGTCCGTCGGCGCCCAGATGCGCGCCCCAAGGATTGTTCTTGCTGCCGACAAGATCGCTCAGATCGATCGGCGGGCCCCAATGGTCGGCTTGTCGAAATGCGATGAATAGCCGGTCGGGGCTGCCCTTCGCCGCGAGGTTGGAATCGAACACGATGAAGGATTCGTCCGGTGCAACGGCCGGATCGAGTTCGTGCGTGCCACCTTCGCCCAATGTGACGCGCGTGGGCGCGAGATATTCGCCGGCCTGGTATTGCGATCGCCAGAGATGAAACTCGCCGGTAGTTTCGTCGGCTTTCTGAAAATACACGCTGCCGTCGCGGACGATGCTGGGCGAGTAGATGTGGGGGTTGTTGTTGACGACATCGGGCAAGCGTACCGGCTCACTCCATCCGTTGCCCTTGCGATCCACGCGCCAAAGGTTGCCGCTGACGCTTGGGGTGGATTTTCCGTCGCGTGCGGTGGAACCTGCATCGCTGCCTTCCGTCGCCGGTCGATTGGACGTGAAGATGAGGAACGAGCCATCCGGCGCCATCCAGGGATCGTGATCGCCCCAACGCCCCGAAAACGGAGCGATCTGCGGAGTCGACCATTTTCCGTTCTGTTTGTGCGAAACCAGAATGACGATGCCGGATCCGCCGCGGTCGAAAAATACCGTGTTGCCATCCGGAGAAAAAGTCGCGCAGTCCTCGTTGGCAGGGCCCGAAATTACGCCCGGTGCGAATACTTCCGCGGTGCTCGGTGCGCTCGTTTGTCCGGCGCGCCCGTTCATGCAAGACAGCATTGTCGCGGCGAGCACGCACGATTTGTACAAATTCATAGGCTTTGCAATTGATTGCATGAGGCCATCACAGGGAGGGTTTCAGGGCAGCGCGGCTTTCGCCGAAATGGGTGCGAGCATGTTAGTGGGTCTCGTACTTTTCTCAGCTTCGCTTCGACGCGGATTTCGCACGTTTCGGCGCTCGGCACTATTTCCACTTTTGGACTCTGTTGTGCGAAGCCATGTCGAAACGCGCTCCCGTCGTTCGTCGTTGCCCTGTGAAGAGGAAAAATCGAACCTTGGCATTTCGCGTTCTACAAACCGTCGCACGACTTGGGAGAAATCATGGCTACCGCAACGGCAACAAAGAGAAAGCTCGTGTTGAAGATGTCCGTTTCTCTGGACGGCTTTCTCGCCGGACCGAACGGTGAGACGGACTGGATGCTTCGGACACAGGGCGATGATTCCAGGGCGTGGGTCGGCGACACTCTTCGAAACGCCGGCGTACACATCATGGGCAGCCGTACTTATTACGGCATGGCGGCGTACTGGCCGTATTCGGATTCCCCGCTGGCCGCGGCGATGAACGACATTCCCAAGATCGTTTTTTCCAGGAATGGGATCAAGGACGGCACACAGGTGGATGCCAAAGCGGATCGCACCGGTGGCGTCACGCCGACCGCGGCGGTCTTGCAGTCGTGGGCCGAACCCACGGTGGCACGCGGCGATCTCGCGGAAGAAGTTCTCCGACTGAAGGAACAACCGGGCAATTTCATCCTTGCGCAGGGAGGCGCCCGGTTCGCCCAAAGCCTCGTTGCCTCCGGCCTCATTGACGAATATCGAATGGTGATTCATCCGGTCGTGCTGGGCCAAGGCCAGCCGCTGTTCTCCGAACTGCGCAGCCCGGTTGATCTACGCCTGATCAGCGCGACCTCCTTCAGCTCTGGCGTCGTGGCAGCTGTCTATCGCCCGGCATGAGCCGTGGTCGTTGGAAGAAAAAAACGGGCGCTTCTCGGCGCCCGTTTCGTTTCATGCTGCGATGACTTGCAAGCCGATCGGTAGCGATGGTGCTCCGGCTTGTACGACCTTTCCACCGGCACGCCGAGGTGGGCGGCCTGTGCGTCGATGAGCTTGGTTAGCACGACGCCGACCTCTTTCAAGTACTGGCGCGCGATTTCTCCGGCTCATTGTGCTTAGGCAACGCTCCGCCGTGATTCCCGTGGTTGCGGCAGAGCCGTTTGGCGACGCAGCGACAGCATGGCAATGGCGAACGGCCAGATGGAATTGATTGATGAGAAGACGCGCTGAGTAAGCCCTTTGAAATCCTGCGGATCCAAGCCGAGGAGATTGAGCCAGAGATACACGATACCTGCGACGCTAACGAATGCGGTAACGGCATAAGCAGTGCGATCGTTCCGCAGGGTTGTCGAGTCGAGGCAAGACATGGCCGGCGCTATAAGATTTATCACGCCAATGGCGTACAGTCCGTGCATTGGACTGCCCATACGCCAGACGCCATTTGAAATCATGGCCACCCCAAAAACGATCCATGCCAGCGCCCCTACTGCAATCTTTCTGTCGGATGTCGCCCAGAGTCCAATCGCAAACGCGACAAAAGCCAGTCCCACGCCTAGGCCGGAAATCTGTTCGCACAACTCCGGCAGGCCTCCCACCAAGCCTAGCTCACTCACTTGTTGCCGTATCGAGTCGTATCCTGGAGCAAAGGCAGCGCCGAGGGCAGACCAGAATAAGAACCAGACCACCGGGATGAATCCAGCCTTCAGCAGGAGGCGCGAGAGCTTTTGCATGTAGGAACTTCCATTGGGTGAGGGTCGATATTAAGCAAGATGTGGGCCATGGTTGGACAGGGCGCGCGAAAGGCAATTCGACACCTCGGCAGACACGTCAATTGCTGTCCGCGGACACTTCAATCCGGTCACTGTCGGACAGCTATCACGGGCTGAGCACTCGTCGCCGACGGCCTGGGTTGGTGTTATCGAAACCGGAATTACGAAAAAACTGGTTGGAGCCGACTTTTCAGTCCGGCCAAACAAAACAGGCGCCGAAAGGCGCCCGTTTTGTTTCAAGTTGCAGTGACCAGCAAGCTGATCAGTAGCGATAGTGCTCCGGCTTGAAAAAACGGACGCCTCGCGGCGCCCGTTTCGTTTCCTTCTTTGAGATGACTGGCAAGCGATCTATGCGGAGCCGCGTTCATTTGCCATATGGGTTGTGGAATTCCCGAGGAATGGATCGGGGTACTGGGCAGTGTGTTCTGCGTCACCGGACCAGCGCCGTTCTCACTTTGCAGCTAGCAGTGCCGCAACAGCGCGCTCCAGGACAATATCTCTTCTGCGCCGGATGCTCTCGATGGTCGGTGAAGCAGAGATGTCGGGGCGCAGACCCACACCCTCGAACACGGTGCCATCGGAGGCGCGGTCGTTTCTCGTGCAGACGCGCGCGCTGCCACCGCCGGGCAGTTGGAAGAACATCGGCTGGCCGGTGCTTCCCGCCGTTGCCTCGCCGACGGTGATGCCGCGGTGCATTGCATCGAATGCTGCAACGAAGTCTTCCGCCGCCGAAAAAGTACGCGCGCTGGTCAAGACCGCAACCGGTACATCGACATGCTGCGCCGGATCGGCAGGAACCTCGAACGGAGCAATGTCCGTCCATCCCGGCAGCACACCGCGTGCCCGATCTGCGGCTACGTAGCTTCGCGTGCGCATCATCGGGCCGCGAATCGGCTCTCGCGTCAGCACCTGCAGCAGGTCCACGGGCGTGCTGCCGCCACCGTTGGCACGAACGTCGATGATCAAACCCTTGGAGGAGTTGACGATCGCCATGTTGGCGAGAAGTGCTTTCGTTCCCTCCGTATCATCAAACTCATCGATCGTGAGGACGGCAATCCCCTCCGGCCGCATCTTGAAAGAGGCCCCAACTTTTTTTAGTTTCGACTGGTCCTCGAGCGTCAGCCGCGTCAAGACGCGTTCCTCTTTCTTGCCTTCGGCATTTCTCACGGTTACCTGGAACCGGCTGCCGGCGTGCCCGCTGAGCAATGCATAGTCGAAGGTGCGTACCTGAAGATCCTGCGGCGTTGAAGAACTCTGGTAGGGTGCGATCTCGCGCTCTGCGTAGCTTCGTATGTCCTCGCCACTGATCTTGAGAAGCACATCGCCAACGCGCCACCGCTGTGCGAGCAATGCGGGATCGTCGATCTCCGTCACCACAACGGTGTTTTCTACAAGTTGCGTGTGCAGCCCGGGCCCGCCATAGAAAGCGTCCCGAAGGGGCGCGGGCGGATAGACATTGGTGTGGCCATCCTTCAGAAGTGCCGCAAATCGCATCAGCACGCGATAGTAATCTTCGGTGGATGTCGTGGCTCTCACCTTCGGCAGGAAGTCCACATAGGTTTGGTTCCAATCCAAATCCGACAGCCGGTCGAAGAATGCAAAATTGAAGCGAGCTTCCGACCATACCGTGGACAGGCCCGCGATCTTGGCGTCGTCGCTCAGGTTGGGGGCGAAGGGCAAGCTCTGCCCGGGCTCGTGCGCCCACAGGCGCTCCCGGCCGCGCGCCTCTTCGACAAGCTGGGTGAATCGCGGGTCGCCGTGGAGCGATGCAAGATTCGAATCAGACGCCAGTTGCTCGGCGGAAACGCTGCCGCCCCTGGCTTGCGCGGCCATGAGAACATTCATCGCCTTTTCCTTGTGACCCGCAAGCGCTTCGTCGGATGCGAGCTGGTACATCGCGGCGTTCCAATGCCAATCCATGCCGTTCGGGCCGGCGGCATAGAACGGCTCAAGAATCGCGGCGGCCTCGGTGTATCGCGTTGCTTGATGAAGTTTGAGCGATTCCATGAAGCGCGCGGGCAGGCTGGCTGCCAATGTGGACGGTTCTTGCGCTGCGGCGCCGAACGTCAACCCGCAGGCCACCAGAAAGAAAACCCAACTGCGCCCTGGTGTCCGGGTTCTGATCATGTCCTCTCCGCTGCTCGAATGTTCGTGGCTGTACGTGAGCCATCTTCGACAGGCGGCCCGGATGATCTTCGCTCGCGCCAGACGTTATCCGGATGTGGTGCGCCAGACAAGCTCTGCAGCTTAAGATCTGACCGCGGCTGCAACTCGCCCGATTCGAGGATGCCATTATGAAGAAGCCCATTGCGATCTTGCGCAGCGTACTGAACCGACTTGCGCGGTCAGTGCGTCGACGAAATCCATCCGCCGTGCGCAAGTGCGCCGTGTGGACAACCATGACCGCCATCTGTGTTTCGGCGCAAGCCTTTGCCGCATCGGGCGATGCCGACGTTCTTCCGGCGTGGTCGAACGGCTACTTCTACATCCATCACATCAGCACGGGGCGGGGCAATGCGACCTACTTCGTCTTCCCCGACGGAACTACCATGCTGATCGACGCGGGGGAGGCCGATCCGAAGTTTGTCGAATCGGTGCGGCCGTTGAAACCGTTTCCTCCTCGTCCCGACGGCGCGCACTCGGCGGCCTACTGGATTGCCGACTATATCCGCCAGTTCGCGCCCGCGGGCCGGCCGCTGAAGCTCGACTATGCGCTTATCACGCATTTTCACACCGACCACATCGGCACGATCACGCAGGACAAGCCCATGTCGCGGACCGGCGCCTATCGCTTGGCCGGCATCACGGAGCTTGCTGATCTGCTTCCCATCGATACCCTCATCGATCGCGCCGCGCCGTCCTACGACACTCCGGTCGATCTTCATCAATGCGCGCAAGGCTCCGATGGTCTGTCCCTTTCGAATTATCTCGGCTTCGCCGAATACCGATTGAAACACGGTCAAGCCGTGGTCGGGTTGAAGCCGGGAGCGCTCGATCAGATCAAGCAGGCGCAAGCCGATGCGTTCGCGAACTTTCATATCCGCAACATTGCCTCCAATGGGATCATCTGGACCGGTGCCGGCGAGGAGACGCAGTACTACATTCCCAAGGGTGCGATCACCGATTGCCATTTCGACGAGAACCCGCTCAGCAACGTGCTGACGTTCGCCTACGGGAAGTTCAAATATTACTCGGGCGGCGATATCCCGGGCGTTCTCAACTACACCCAGCCTTGGTGGCGCGATATCGAGACGCCGGTGTCCGCGGTCGTGGGACAGGTCGACGTCATGCTGCTTGATCATCACGGAAACAGGGATTCGACGAACGAGAACATCCTGCGCAACCTGCAGCCGCGGATCATCGTCCAGGAGAATTGGCTCTCGCCGCAACCGGGTGAAGAAGTCGTCACCCGCATGGCTTCGAAGGGACTCTATCCCGGCCCCAGGGACGTCTTCTCGACCGGAATGAGCCCGGAGAGCCGCATCGTGATCGGGCCGATCATGGACAGCATCTACAAAAGCTATGGCGGTCACATCGTCATTCGCGTCGCGCCGGGCGGCGATCGATACGAGGTCTATGTCCTCGATGACGCGGACAAGCGCCGCAAGCTCGTGAAACGGTTTGGGCCGTATCAGTCGAAGTAGGCTGGGCGCTCACGGTAGGTAACGATATGGAACGCGCTCTGACTCTGTTCACCCGCGTCGCCCGCTTGTCCGAAGTGCGGAAAGCCGATGGTCGAACGCAGCAATCGCAACACCGGGTAAAAGTTCTGGGGATGTTCAACGTTTTCTGTTTGTCGAGGTGTGCGATGAGTGAGGAAAGTGCACTCTGACCCCAGTTTTGCAGTTTTGGTTTACGGCTTGCTTGCCCATCACGGTGCAGACGAAGTGAAGATCGCCTGCAGCGGCACCTATACCCGCGACGCCGAGGCGTTTGCGAAAGACAAGCCGATCAGGCTGATCGGCGGCGAGGAATTGCTGCGGATGGTGGGCGAAGTGCAAACCACGCCGGTGCAAACGACGCGTGCCGCCGAAGTTTTCAAACCTGCCCCAGTTGATTCGACGCCAGCCGCGTCGCTTGCTTGTCCGAAGTGCGGAAAGCCGATGATCGAGCGCGCAATCGCAGGACGGGGCAAAAGCTCTGGGGATGTTAAACGTTTCCTGTTTGTCGAGGCGTGCGATGAGTGCGGAAAAGTGCACTCCGGTTTTCGCACTCCGACCCCGGTTTTGGGACGCATCGGCCGGCGCTGTCAGTTCTTACATTGATTGTAGACCCCACACCTCAGTAGTATCACGTTCGTTTATCTCTGCGGCCGAAAATCCATGCATATCGCCTTTGAGGGTCCGATTGCGGCCGGCAAGACGACCCTTGCCAAACTCCTGGCTAGGCAAATCGGAACCGAGTGCGAACTGCTGCTAGAAGACTTCAAAAGTAACGAATTCCTGCAGGATTTCTACGCCGACCCACAGCGTTGGTCGCTGCCGATGCAGCTAGATTTCCTGATTTCTCGGCATTCGCAATTCCGACACGCAGCTCAGTCACCGAAGAATATACTCATCGCCGATCATTCGATGCAGAAGGACAAGATGTTCGCCCACTTCTTGCTCCGCGACCGTGAGTCCCGCTTGTACGATCGCATAGCCCAAGCTGTTGCTGGCAATATCGCTGAGCCGGATTTGGTTGTATACCTGGACGCACCGACCGCGACTCTCCTCGAGAGGATTCGCTCACGTGGTAGACCCTATGAGTCGCACATTGATGCCGATTATCTTGATCGCCTGCGCGGTGCCTATGGCGAAGTACTGGAGGCCGTCAATGAATCGCGCGTAGTCACCATCGACACCTCGACGTTTGAAGTCTCTTCCGATGCTGACATTTCCGCTGCCTTCAGTAGGATATTGGCAAAGGCGGGAGCGGTCGGACAAAACGCGGCGGCGTTCTAGGAGCAAGGCTATGGAGCTGAGGTTCTTATCCGGGAACCAGCACAAGATTCAAGAGACTCAGACAATCTTGGGAAGCGCTGGAGCAATGGTGATTCCTGTGAACCGGAAAATTCACGAACTCCAGACCGACAATGTGATGGCGTTGGTGAGGGACAAGTTGATCAAGGCATTCCAGATGGTGGGCCGCGCCGTGTTCGTCGAACACACGGGCTTGCACTTGGTTGGGCTCAATAACTTCCCTGGAGGGCTAACCCAAGTGTTCTGGGATACCTTGGAGGCCGAAGCGTTTGCTGCACTTGTCAACCGACTCCAAAGCAAGGTCGTAGTCGCGAAGACGACAATAGGATACTGCGACGGTCGGTGTTTCCATTTCTTTACGGGGGAAATCAAAGGCACGGTTCCTGTATCGCCCGCTGGACCAAGAGATTTCCAGTGGGACTGCGTGTTCATTCCTGATGGCGACCATAGGACGTTCGCGGAAATGGGTGAAGAGAAGAACAACCATTCGATGCGCCGGATTGCGCTCGACGCGTTTGTGAAGTTCCTGGGTTCAAACTCATGATCGAAGAGATCAAAGATGCGTACCGACGTCGACGCCTGATACTTTTTGTCGGCGCAGGATTGTCGATTGACCTCGGACTTCCATCTTGGTCGGAGTTGATCGACCACATGGCAAAAGAACTAGGGTTCGAACCCGAGGTATATCGGACGTTCGGAGACTACTTGACCCTTGCGGGCTATTACCGCATCCAGAAGGGTTTAGGTGGGCTGCGGAGCTGGATGGACAGGCAATGGCATGCCAAGGATAAGGATGTGTCGACATCCAGAATCCATGAGTTGATCGTCAAGCTGGATGTTGACCACATATACACGACCAACTATGACCGCTGGATAGAGCAAGCATTCGACAACTGGGATCGTCCGTACGTGAAGATAACAAACGTAGGAGACCTGGCGACCAAGATGCAGAAGGGGACGCAGATCGTGAAACTGCATGGCGACTTCGACGATGATGCTTCGTTAGTGCTGGACGAGACCAGTTATTTCGAACGTTTGGAGTTCGAAACTCCTTTAGACATCAAACTGAGGTCGGATACTCTCGGCAAGTCCGTGCTGTTTCTGGGCTACAGCTTGACCGACATCAACATCCGCCTGCTGTTCTATAAGTTGGCCAACCTGTGGAAGAAAGAGCGTGTTGCGCAGCAACCGCCTTCGTTCATATTCTTCCCACGTCCAAACCCGATACAGCAAGCCATCTTGGAGCGGTGGAACATCAAGGTTATTTCCCCGATGAGCGATGACAGCACGAGGGAGATTGAGGGACTTCTCGCGGCTCTCGCGGACGTGCGTCAGTATTCGGCCGGGGTGAGCTGCGAAACCGGGGTCAGAGTCCACTTTTAGTCCGGACAAACAAAACGGGCGCCTTTCGGCGCCCGTTTCGTTTCCATCTTCGCAATGACTCGCAAGCCAATCAGTAGCGATAGTGCTCCGGCTTGTACGGCCCGTTCACATCGACGCCGAGGTAGGCGGCCTGGGCATCGGTGAGCTTGGTCAGCACCACGCCGATCTTTTCCAGGTGCAGACGCGCGACTTCTTCGTCGAGCTTCTTTGGCAGGCGATAGACGGTCTTCTCGTACTTGTCCTTGTTCGCCCACAGGTCGATCTGGGCGAGGGTCTGGTTCGAGAACGAGTTCGACATGACGAAGCTCGGGTGGCCGGTGGCGCAGCCGAGGTTGACGAGGCGGC